>RCUM01000013.1_pt1 | contig 275651 bp, 245 predicted proteins | sample 2166141 | NCBI WGS metagenome assembly RCUM01 (sample SAMN09932756, study PRJNA488358) | compost metagenome | isolation source: compost soil in crotonic acid-enriched | place: Germany: Experimental Botanical Garden | reverse complement strand
TGCATTCCACAGCAAAACCCCGCCTTATACCCTTTTGCACACAGACTTATCCACAAGACGACGAAAATTTGAAAATTAACGAGCGATGCGCAAACGTTTTCGTTAAAATGCACGCGCCTGGCAAGGATGCCCCATCAGGTGTGTTAGATGAGTTTTTTACAGGAAAATTGATCTAACGCTCTCTGTAATCGTGAAATCCAGGGGATTTACCATGCAACAACGTCGTCCAGTCCGCCGCGCTCTGCTCAGTGTTTCTGATAAAGCCGGTATCGTTGAGTTCGCTCAGGCACTTTCTGCACGCGGCGTAGAGCTGCTGTCCACTGGCGGCACCGCTCGCCTGTTAGCAGATAAAGGTTTGCCTGTGACCGAAGTGTCCGATTACACCGGTTTCCCGGAAATGATGGATGGACGCGTAAAAACCCTGCATCCCAAAGTTCACGGCGGCATTCTGGGCCGTCGCGGTCAGGATGACGGTATTATGGAACAACACGAGATCGCGCCAATCGATATGGTTGTCGTTAACCTGTATCCGTTTGCTCAAACTGTTGCTCGCGAAAACTGCTCTCTTGAAGATGCGGTCGAGAACATCGACATCGGCGGCCCAACCATGGTGCGCTCCGCCGCGAAGAACCATAAAGATGTGGCTATCGTAGTAAAGAGCAGCGACTACGACACCATTATTAAAGAGATGGACGCCAACGACGGCTCTCTCCTGCTGGAAACCCGTTTCGACCTCGCCATTAAAGCTTTCGAACACACCGCCGCGTACGACAGCATGATCGCCAACTACTTCGGCAGCCTTGTTCCCGCCTACCACGGCGAGAGCAAAGAGCCTTCTGGCCGCTTCCCGCGCACCCTGAATCTGAACTTCATTAAGAAGCAGGATATGCGTTACGGTGAGAACAGCCATCAGAACGCCGCCTTCTATATAGAAGAAGAGATCAAAGAAGCTTCCGTTGCCACCGCGCAACAGGTTCAGGGCAAAGCGCTTTCCTATAACAACATTGCCGATACCGACGCGGCGCTGGAATGTGTGAAAGAGTTCAGCGAGCCAGCCTGCGTAATCGTCAAACACGCGAATCCATGCGGCGTTGCGGTTAGCACCTCTATTCTGGACGCATACGATCGCGCATATAAGACTGACCCGACCTCTGCTTTTGGCGGCATTATTGCTTTCAACCGTGAACTGGATGCTGAAACGGCACAGGCGATTATCTCCCGCCAGTTTGTCGAAGTGATTATTGCCCCTTCCGCTACGGAAGAAGCGCTGAAGGTAACCGCCGCCAAGCAGAACGTCCGTGTGCTGGTTTGTGGCCAGTGGGCTGAGCGCGTTTCAGGTCTCGATTTCAAACGTGTCAACGGTGGCTTGCTGGTTCAGGATCGCGATCTGGGCATGGTGACCGCAAGCGATCTGCGCGTGGTCAGCAAACGCCAGCCGACCGAGCAGGAGCTGCGTGATGCGCTGTTCTGCTGGAAAGTGGCGAAATTCGTCAAATCCAATGCCATTGTTTATTCCAAAGAGAACATGACCATCGGCATTGGTGCGGGCCAGATGAGCCGCGTCTACTCCGCGAAAATCGCCGGGATTAAAGCGGGCGATGAAGGGCTGGAAGTGAAAGGCTCCGCAATGGCGTCCGACGCCTTCTTCCCGTTCCGCGATGGTATTGATGCCGCGGCGGCAGTGGGTGTGACCTGTGTTATCCAGCCAGGCGGTTCAATCCGCGATGACGAAGTGATTGCCGCAGCCGACGAACACGGTATCGCGATGATCTTCACCGACATGCGTCACTTCCGCCACTAATCCCGGAGCAGATAATGAAAGTATTAGTCATTGGTAACGGCGGGCGCGAACACGCCCTTGCGTGGAAAGCAGCACAGTCACCGCTGGTGAAATCCGTTTTTGTAGCGCCGGGCAATGCCGGTACCGCACTGGAACCCGCCCTGCAAAACGTCGCTATCGGTGTGACCGATATTCCGGCGCTGCTGAGCTTTGCCCAGAACGAGAAAATCGATCTGACCATCGTCGGCCCGGAAGCGCCGCTGGTGATTGGCGTGGTGGATGCATTTCGCGCCGCTGGTCTGAAAATCTTCGGCCCAACGGAGGGTGCGGCGCAACTCGAAGGCTCTAAAGCCTTCACCAAAGATTTCCTCGCGCGCCACAAAATCCCGACCGGCGAATATCAGAACTTCACCGAAGTAGAACCAGCCCTGGCATATCTGCGTGAGAAAGGCGCACCGATTGTTATCAAGGCCGACGGTCTGGCCGCCGGTAAAGGGGTTATCGTCGCGATGACGCTCGAAGAGGCGGAAGCCGCTGTTCAGGATATGCTGGCAGGTAACGCGTTTGGCGACGCGGGACACCGCATCGTTATCGAAGAGTTCCTCGACGGCGAAGAGGCGAGTTTTATTGTGATGGTCGATGGCGAGCACGTTCTGCCGATGGCCACCAGCCAGGATCATAAGCGTGTAGGCAACGGCGATACCGGTCCAAACACCGGCGGCATGGGCGCTTACTCCCCTGCGCCAGTGGTGACTGACGAAGTCCACCAGCGCACGATGGAACGCATTATTTGGCCAACCGTGAAAGGCATGGCGGCAGAAGGCAACACCTACACCGGCTTCCTGTATGCAGGGCTGATGATCGACAAACAGGGCAACCCGAAAGTCATAGAGTTCAACTGCCGCTTTGGTGACCCGGAAACTCAGCCGATCATGCTGCGCATGAAATCCGACCTGGTCGAACTGTGCCTGGCCGCCTGCGAAGGCAAGCTGGACGAGAAAACCTCCGAGTGGGATGAACGCGCGTCTCTGGGCGTGGTGATCGCCGCCGGTGGTTATCCGGGCAACTACAACAATGGCGATGAGATCCACGGTTTACCGCTGGAAGAGGTCGACGGCGGGAAGGTGTTCCATGCAGGCACCAAACTGGCTGACGACGATCGCGTGTTAACTAACGGGGGCCGCGTCCTGTGCGCCACCGCGCTGGGTCACACCGTTGCCGAAGCACAGAAACGCGCTTACGCGCTGATGAAGGATATCCACTGGGACGGCAGCTTTAGCCGCAGTGATATTGGCTATCGGGCCATTGCCCGTGAGCAAGGCGAGTAAGAAAGTCGTTTACTTCCCCTCTTCCACAGGAAGAGGGGATCGTTCGTAAGCCGGATAAACGTCAGCGTCATCCGGCTCATCCGCACAGAATCAGAAATTCTTTTCCGTCGGCTGCCAGGTACAGAAATCTTCGTTCGCCACCAGCAGCAGCTGCGATCCTTCCGGCGCTTCAAGCCAGGCAATACTCACTTCCATCGATGAGTGACGCTGACGGCGTTCGATATGTTCTGTCGCCCAGGCTTCGAGATCAGGCTTCACGGTTTGCCCTTCGCAGGTGGTCACAGTGCCATCGGAATGCCAGCGCCCCTGACGCAACACCACACGCCCCTGGCGCAGTGCATCGCTGGTCTGTCGTACCTGAGTAGCGCGATAACGGTACAGGGCGATTTGATCGCTGGAGAGTTGCTGTTTTTGGGTGTTGACCTCGCGCTGCATAAAGCTCAGCTCGCCGTGGTCATCAAAACGCACTCGGACATGTTCGGGGGTTTTACTGTAGATATTGAGTTCAATCAGCGACAGAATGTCACCTTGCCAGCGGTACTCGGCGGTTGACGTGTTGCCGTTGTGCCACGGACTGAATGCGGAGAGCAGGTGAACGTCGTCACCGGAATCTTTACGCCAGACCCGCACCGCGCCTTGATCGTCAGCATATCCGCTGGCAGTAAAGGGTGGCAGGGTGGAGTCATGACTACAGGCAGAGAGCAGCAGGACTCCTGCCAGCGCAAGCGAACGACGCCAGAAAAACAAAAGGGGCGAAACCGCCCCCTTGTTAAAACTGTTCACTGCCACGCCGTCTTACTTAACAGCGTCTTTCAGTGCTTTGCCAGAAACAAATGCCGGCACGTTTGCAGCGGCGATTTTGATTTCTTTACCGGTCTGCGGGTTGCGGCCAGTACGCTCAGCGCGGTGGTTCACTTTGAAGGTACCGAAACCAACCAGTTGTACAGCATCGCCTTCTTTCAGAGACTCAGTAATAGCAGCCAGGGTGGATTCCAGAGCAGCTTTAGCCTGCACCTTGGACAGATCAGCCTTGTCCGCAATTACATCAATCAGTTGAGTCTTGTTCATAAGTTATCCTTTCAATGTGTTTATCGCTTGCTAAGCATCGAGTGCGACGAAAATGCCAAAAAAGCACTCTCCTGCATACACGCACCGATAGCCACTTTTTTTCGCCCCCCAAATGTAGACCAGACGGGGGGCAGAAGGGAAGAGTCGAGGTGCGACAAAACAGGCGTTAAATCACGTTTTATTGTCTCATTGGTTAAAAATTATACCAATATTACTCTCGCCAGCCTCGCGTAAGTCCGCGCGCAGGCCTTTTATCAGTTCAATATCGCGTTCTTCGCAGTCGGCCAAAAGTCGGAATATTTCCCACTGAATGTCCCATTCCTGCTCAACGGCCGGGTTCGCACGCAGCTCTTCATCGGTCATTTCGCGACCTTCCTGGGTCATTTCCAGCATCGCCACGGTAGTAATTGAAGCCTTACTGACTTCGATAGCGTGCTCGAGAGTTTCACCGCTCAGACGGGAGTGAAGCAGTTCGCTCAGCGCCACGCAGGCGTCGATTGCCGGATAGACGCCATACAGATCGTAGTCATCAGCAGCAGGGATCGCCTCTTCCAGCTTTTCGAGCTGAGAATCGAAATTCACTTTGGCATCTTTGACCGTCAGCGTTTCCCAAATCAGGTCGAGAATACGGCGATAAATCTGGCCTTCACCAAATCCAGTCTGCTTGCAGAAGGTGGCATAGTTGGGGTACATGCGCTCGCACAGGCAGGCCATAAAGGTGACGTGCTGCCAGCTTTCCAGCTTCTCAAGGCGCAGATGAATCGGGTTTTGTAACATGATGATGTCTCGAATCGGAAATTAGCCGCAGTTTACCTGAATCAACGCTGAATTTCCTGCCAACGAACAAATGCCGGACGCGCCGATGCGACTGCATCAGCCCAGCGCGTCGGCTCCGGTAGACGGTAGCCTTTCATACAGCGCTGCACCCATGCCAGCGCGCTGTCGGTGCTCACACGATGCCCCGTCGCGACAAACAGCGGATTACAACGCGCTTTGCTGCGCCAGACCCACGCCAGCTGCTCGCCCTTATCCATCAGCGGCGCCAGTGCGCCGGGTTCGGCGGAGAGCGGCTCAAATTTGCCGCACAGGCGTTTTTTCGCCACGCCGATCGTCGGCACATCCACCAGCAGACCAAAATGGCTGGCCACACCGAGGCGGCGCGGATGGGAAATCCCATGACCGTCGACAAACAGCAGATCGGGTTTATGCGAGAGTTGTTCCCACGCTGCCAGCAGCGCGGGATATTCACGAAAGGAGAGAAAGCCCGGAATGTAAGGCATGGTGGTGGCGATACGCGCCACTTTATATTCCACCAGCTCCAGCGCGGGCCAGGTTAAGAGCACCATCGCGGCTCGCGTCACTTCCCCGCCCTGCTCAAATCCAACATCGGCTCCGGCGATCAACGCCGGAGGATCTTTGTCAAAACGATCCTCGCGGGAAACCGACGAGGCCAGTTCGATTTGCTGGGCGCGTAACGACGCGAGATCCATACTCACTCCCTACTGGTGATAAGGCGCAGAAAGTCGGTGTACTGCCTCCACAAACGCGCCCGCGTGCTCTGGCGGAACGTCCTGGTGGATGCCGTGGCCGAGGTTAAAGACGTGGCCTTCACCCTTGCCGAATCCGGCCAGAATGGTCGCCACTTCTTCTTCAATACGCGCAGGCTGCGCGTAGAGCATGGACGGGTCCATATTGCCCTGCAGCGCCACTTTGTCACCCACGCGACGACGCGCATCGCCGATGTCCGTCGTCCAGTCGAGACCCAGCGCATCACACCCGGTCGCGGCCAGCGCTTCGAGCCACTGCCCGCCGCCTTTGGTGAACAGCGTCACCGGCACACGACGGCCTTCGTTTTCACGCAGCAGGCCATCGACAATTTTATGCATGTAGTACAGGGAGAACTGCTGATAATCACGACCGGTCAGCACGCCGCCCCAGGTATCGAAAATCATCACCGACTGCGCGCCCGCTTTGATTTGGGCGTTCAGGTACAGGGTGACGCTCTTCGCCAGCTTGTCGAGCAGCGCATGCAGCGCCAGCGGCTCGGCGTACATCATTTTTTTGATCACCGTGAAGGCTTTGCTGCTGCCGCCTTCCACCATGTAGGTCGCCAGCGTCCACGGGCTGCCAGAGAAGCCGATCAGCGGCACTTCGCCTTTTAGCTCGCGGCGGATAGTACGCACCGCATTCATGACGTAGCCCAGTTCCTGCTCAGGATCGGGGATCGGCAGCTTATCAACTTCGGCTTTGCTCTTAATCGGCGAGGTAAAACGCGGGCCTTCACCGGTTTCGAAATAGAGGCCCAGCCCCATCGCGTCCGGAATGGTCAGGATGTCTGAAAAAAGGATCGCCGCATCGAGCGGGAAACGGCGCAGCGGCTGCAGCGTGACTTCACAGGCCAGCTCCGCGTTCTTGCACAGAGACATAAAATCTCCCGCCTCGGCGCGCGTGGCTTTGTACTCCGGCAAATAGCGACCCGCCTGGCGCATCATCCACACCGGGGTGATATCAACGGGTTGGCGCAGCAGCGCACGCAGATAACGATCGTTCTTCAGTTCGGTCATTTTTGCAGTTCCTTAAGCGTCATGCCGCCAGTTTAACACGTCATTCATATTCAGCCCGGCACATTGCCACCGTATCTTCGATCAGTCGGCGCGCCACGGTTCCCGGCGGCGGGAGAAGCGGTAAATCGTCGTAGCGATACCAGTTGGCTTCCAGCAGCTCTTTTTGGTCAATCACAATCTCGCCGCTGTCATAATCCGCCATAAACGCGGTCATCAGCGACATCGGGAACGGCCACGGCTGGGAGGTGACGTAACGCAGGTTTTTCACCTTGATACTGCTCTCTTCCATCACTTCGCGGGCCACGGCCTGCTCAAGCGTTTCGCCCACTTCGACGAACCCGGCCAGCACCGTATGCACGCCGTTGCGATGGCGCGTATGTTGCGCCAGCAAAATGGAATCATCACGGCGAATAGCGACGATAATGCACGGGGCGATTTGCGGATAGTAGCGCTCGCGACAGTGGTTACAGAGCATGGCCCACTCGGTTTTGCTGCGGTGCATGGCGTGCCCACAGTAGCCGCAATATTTATGCGATCGGAAAAACTCGGCCAGCTGCACGCCGCGCCCGGCCAACTGGAACAGGCCGACATCATGATCGAGCACCTGGCGAACCGATCCCATCTCGTGATGGCGATGCTGCTGGATCAACCACACGGGATCGCCCTGCCATTCGCCGATCCTCAGCGCCTGTTGCCCCGCAAGATCAAAATTTTCAGCGTCGCCGTAAGGTAATTCTCCGCCGGGCAACCATAATTTTTGTTCGTGACTGACGATCCACCAGCCGCGATCTAATTTTTCAATTATACGATCCATATCTATTGCACTACCTTTGCTTCACAGGCATGTTGATAACAATATTCTTACATTTTTGGGTGGCCAGCTTTTTCATCTTAACCTTGTGGAGTCAAACATGCTAAACCAGCTAGAAAGCCTGACAGAGCGCGTTGGAGGAAGTCATCACCTGGTCGATCGCTGGCTGCACGTGCGCAAACATTTGCTTGTTGCCTACTACAATCTGGTTGGCATTAAGCCTGGCAAAGAATCGTATATGCGGTTGAATGAAAAAGCGCTGGATGATTTTTGTCAAAGCCTGGTCGACTACCTTTCCGACGGTCATTTTAATCTATATGAACGTATTATTCGCGAAATGGAAGGGACGACGCCGTATTTAGCGGCGACTAAACTCTATCCGCTGCTGGAGGCCAATACCCAGCAGATCATGGACTATTACGACTCCACGCTCGAAAACGCCATCGACCAGGACAATTATCTGGAGTTCCAGCAGGCTCTTTCCGATCTCGGCGAGGCGATGGAAGTGCGATTTACGCTGGAAGACAAGCTCATCGCCCTGGTGCTGGACAGCAATCTGAAGGCCAGCAACGAAGACAACATCGCGCGACCGGCTTGAGTTCTTAAGCGTTAACGAGTAATTTACAAATACCGCGTCTGCACTGCAGGCGCTTTACACGAAATCATTCCTGCTGCATCGCGGCGGCAACTGAGCGAATCCCAGGGAGCTTACATCAGTAAGTAACCTGGGTGAGCGAAGGCAGCCAACAAAGAGGCAGCTTGAAGGATAAAGTGTAAATTTCTTGTCGGAGTGCCCAGTACAGAAATGTACGGGCTGAGACCGTTAATTCGGGATCCGCGGAACCTGATCAGGCTAATACCTGCGAAGGGAACAAGAGTCATAAAGCTGTTGTATCACCCATCAGGGTGATCATATCTCTTGCTTCATCCGTCGTCTGACAAGCCACTCCTTACTATTTTTGGAATGAGCTATGTCTGCCACAAAACTGACCCGCCGCGAACAGCGCGCACAAGCCCAACACTTCATCGACACCCTGGAAGGCACCGCTTTCCCGAATTCCAAACGCATTTACATCACCGGTTCGCAGGCCAATATCCGCGTGCCGATGCGTGAAATCCAGCTCAGCCCGACACTCATCGGCGGCAGCAAAGAGAATCCCCAGTTTGAAGACAACGAAGCGGTACCGGTTTACGACACCTCTGGCCCTTACGGTGATACGTATGTGGCCATTAATGTGCAGCAGGGTCTGGCAAAACTGCGTCAGCCGTGGATTGAAGCGCGTGAGGATAGCGAATTCCTGACCGACCGTAGCTCCGCATACACCAAAGAACGTCTGGCCGACGATGGCCTGGACGAGCTGCGCTTTACCGGTCTGTTGACGCCGAAGCGTGCCAAAGCAGGCAAATGCGTGACTCAGTTACACTACGCACGCTCAGGCATCGTGACGCCGGAGATGGAGTTCATTGCGATTCGCGAAAACATGGGCCGCGAGCGCATCCGAAGCGAAGTGCTGCGCCACCAGCATCCTGGCGAAGGGTTTGGCGCTCGCCTGCCGGAGAACATCACCCCGGAATTCGTGCGCGACGAAGTCGCCGCCGGACGAGCGATTATCCCCGCCAATATTAACCACCCTGAATCGGAGCCGATGATTATCGGCCGCAACTTCCTGGTGAAAGTGAACGCCAACATCGGTAACTCCGCGGTCACCTCTTCCATCGAAGAAGAGGTCGAAAAACTGGTGTGGTCCACCCGCTGGGGCGCAGACACGGTGATGGATCTCTCCACCGGGCGCTACATTCACGAAACTCGCGAGTGGATCTTGCGTAACAGCCCGGTGCCGATCGGCACTGTTCCGATCTACCAAGCGCTGGAGAAGGTCAACGGGATCGCGGAAGATCTTACCTGGGAAGCCTTCCGCGACACCCTGCTGGAACAGGCGGAACAGGGGGTGGATTACTTCACCATTCACGCCGGGGTGTTGCTGCGTTACGTCCCAATGACCGCCAAGCGCCTGACCGGGATTGTGTCGCGCGGCGGCTCGATTATGGCGAAATGGTGCCTGTCGCATCATCAGGAAAACTTTCTCTACGAACACTTCCGTGAGATTTGCGAAATCTGCGCCGCGTACGATGTCTCTCTGTCGCTGGGCGACGGCCTGCGTCCGGGTTCCATTCGCGACGCCAACGATGAAGCCCAGTTTGCCGAGCTACACACTCTGGGCGAGCTGACCAAAATCGCCTGGGAATATGACGTACAGGTGATGATCGAAGGCCCGGGCCACGTGCCGATGCAAATGATCCGTCGCAACATAACCGAAGAGCTGGAGCATTGTCACGAAGCACCATTCTACACCCTGGGGCCGCTGACCACCGATATTGCGCCGGGTTACGACCACTTCACTTCCGGTATCGGCGCGGCGATGATCGGCTGGTTTGGCTGCGCGATGCTCTGCTACGTTACCCCGAAAGAACACCTCGGCCTGCCGAACAAAGAGGACGTGAAGCAGGGGTTGATCACCTACAAAATCGCAGCCCATGCTGCCGATTTAGCCAAAGGCCACCCTGGTGCGCAGATCCGCGATAACGCGATGTCCAAAGCACGCTTCGAATTCCGCTGGGAAGACCAGTTCAATCTGGCCCTCGACCCGTTCACCGCGCGCGCCTATCACGATGAAACCCTGCCGCAGGAGTCCGGCAAAGTGGCGCACTTCTGCTCCATGTGCGGGCCAAAATTCTGCTCGATGAAAATCAGCCAGGAAGTACGCGATTACGCTGCGAAGCAGGTTATCGAAGTGGGCATGGCCGATATGTCAGAAAACTTCCGCGCCAAAGGCGGCGAAATCTACCTCAAAAAAGAGGAGGCGTAATGGTTCAGCCCAATTTCCCAACCGTGCCCAAGCGCTTAGGGCTTTACCCGGTTGTCGACAGCGTGAAATGGATTGAGCGCCTGCTGAAGGCTGGCGTCAAAACGCTCCAGTTACGTATCAAAGACAAGCGTGATGAAGAGGTGGAGAGTGATGTTTCAGCCGCCATTGAACTGGGGCGCCGTTTTGACGCCCGGTTATTTATTAACGATTACTGGCAACTGGCGATTAAGCACCAGGCGTATGGTGTGCATCTGGGTCAGGAGGATCTGGAAACCGCCGATCTGAACGCCATTCGCGAGGCCGGTCTGCGTCTGGGCGTATCGACTCACGATGATATGGAGATCGACGTGGCGCTCGCCGCACGACCTTCCTATATTGCGCTCGGTCACGTCTTTCCGACCCAAACCAAACAGATGCCGTCGGCCCCGCAGGGGCTGGCGCAACTGGCACGCCACATCACCCGTCTGGGCGATTACCCAACCGTTGCCATCGGCGGCATTAGTCTGGAGCGCGCCCCGGCGGTGCTGGAGACCGGCGTCGGCAGTATCGCGGTGGTCAGCGCCATCACCCAGGCGACGGACTGGCAGGCAGCCACAGCGCAGCTGTTGCAACTGGCGGGAGCGGGCGATGAATGACAGCGACTTTATGCGCTACAGCCGCCAGATCCTGCTGGAGGATATCGCCGTCGACGGTCAACAAAAGCTGCTCAACAGCCGGGTATTGATTGTCGGGCTGGGCGGGCTCGGAGCGCCTGCTGCGCTGTATCTGGCCGGAGCGGGCATCGGGACGCTGGTATTAGCCGACGATGACGATATCCACCTGAGCAATCTGCAGCGGCAGATCCTGTTCACTGCCGAGGATGTGAACGCGTCAAAAGCGCAGGTCACCATCCAACGGCTGAACGCGCTCAACCCCGAAATTCAGCTTATCCCGGTGCAACAGCGGCTGGAAGGAGAAGCCCTGCGTCAGGAGGTTGCCCGCGCGGATGTAGTGCTGGATTGCACCGACAATATGGCAACACGTCAGGCGATCAACGCCGCCTGCGTTGCACTTAATACGCCGCTCATCACCGCCAGCGCCGTTGGGTTCGGCGGGCAGATGATGGTGCTGACGCCGCCGTGGGTGCAGGGCTGCTACCGCTGCCTGTGGCCGGACGACGAAGAGCCACAGCGCAACTGCCGCACGGCAGGCATTCTCGGGCCGGTCGTTGGCGTGATGGGAACCTTGCAGGCGCTGGAGGCCATAAAGCTGCTCAGCGGAATGGCGACGCCGCGCAATACACTGCGCATGTTCGATGGCCGCTCGGGTAACTGGCGACATCTGGCGCTCCAGCGTGCAACGGGTTGTACCGTATGCGGAGGGCATCATGCGGATTCTGTTTAACGATGAACCGATGCAGTGCGCAGAGGGGCTAACCATCGCCACGCTTCTCGACCAGCTACGCCAGTTGAAACCCGGCGCGGCGCTGGCCCTTAACCAACAGATCCTGCCGCGCGAGCAGTGGGACATTCAGCAGGTGCGCGACGGCGATCAGATCCTGCTTTTTCAGGTCATCGCGGGAGGCTGACATGTTACGTATTGCCGATAAAACCTTTGATTCACATCTGTTCACCGGCACCGGAAAATTCGCGTCGCCGCAACTGATGGTCGATGCCATTCGCGAGAGCGGCAGCCAACTGGTCACGCTGGCGATGAAGCGCGTGGACCTGCGCAATCATAGCGATGCGATTCTGGCCCCACTGCTGGCCGCAGGCGTGACGCTGCTGCCCAACACCTCCGGCGCGAAAACCGCCGAAGAAGCGGTGTTTGCCGCCCAGCTGGCACGTGAAGCGCTGGGTACAAGCTGGCTGAAACTGGAAATCCACCCGGACGCGCGCTGGCTGCTGCCCGATCCCATCGAAACGCTGAAAGCCGCCGAGTTGCTGGTTAAACAGGGGTTTACCGTTCTGCCTTACTGCGGCGCGGACCCCGTGCTCTGCAAGCGTCTTGAGGAAGCCGGTTGCGCGGCGGTGATGCCGCTTGGCGCACCGATTGGCTCCAATCAGGGGCTGGAGACCCGCGCGATGCTGGAGATCATCATCGAGCAGGCCACCGTTCCTGTGGTCGTGGATGCGGGTATCGGTGTACCAAGCCACGCGGCGCAGGCGCTGGAAATGGGGGCCGACGCCGTACTCGTCAACACGGCAATTGCGGTAGCCGACGATCCGGTGATGATGGCGCGCGCATTTCGCCTTGCAGTAGACGCAGGCGTGCTGGCGCGTCAGTCCGGGCCAGGTTCGCGCAGTTTTCAGGCGCAGGCCACTAGCCCGCTGACCGGTTTTCTGGAGGCGTACTCATGAGCACCTTTATCGACCGATGGCGCGAGTTGAACTGGGACGACATTCGTCTGAGGATCAACAGCAAAACCGCCGCAGACGTCGAGCGCGCCCTGAATGCGCGGCATGTGACCCGCGAGGACATGATGGCCCTGCTCTCCCCCGCTGCTAGCGCGTATCTTGAGCCGATGGCGCAGCGCGCGAAGCGGCTCACTCGTCAGCGCTTTGGCAACACGGTGAGCTTTTACGTGCCACTTTATCTCTCCAATCTTTGCGCCAATGATTGCACCTACTGCGGCTTTTCCATGAGTAACCGCATCAAGCGTAAAACCCTCGACGAGAACGAGATTGCCCGTGAATGTGCCGCCATCAGGCAGATGGGCTTTGAGCATCTTCTGCTGGTCACTGGTGAGCACCAGGGAAAAGTGGGAATGGATTATTTTCGCCAGCATCTGCCCGCTATCCGCCGCCGATTTTCCTCATTGCAGATGGAAGTTCAGCCTCTTTCCGAAGACGAGTACGCCGAGCTGAAAACCCTCGGTCTGGACGGCGTAATGGTCTATCAGGAGACCTATCACGAAGCCATGTACGCCCGACACCACCTGAAAGGCAAAAAGCAGGATTTTTTCTTCCGCCTGGAAACACCGGACCGGCTGGGACGGGCGGGGATCGACAAAATCGGTCTCGGCGCACTGATTGGGCTGTCTGACAGCTGGCGCGTGGATTGCTTTATGGTGGCGGAGCATCTGCTGTGGCTGCAGCAGCACTACTGGCAGAGCCGGTACTCAATCTCGTTCCCACGCTTACGGCCCTGCACAGGCGGCATCGAACCGGCGTCGATCATGGATGAACGCCAGCTGGTGCAAACTATTTGCGCGTTTCGTCTGCTGGCACCGGAAGTGGAGTTGTCATTATCCACCCGGGAGTCACCGGAGTTTCGCGATCGGGTCATTCCTTTAGCCATCAATAACGTCAGTGCGTTTTCAAAAACCCAGCCAGGCGGTTATGCGGACAACAATCCCGAGCTGGAGCAGTTCGCCCCACACGATGGCCGTCGGCCTGAAGAGGTTGCCAGCGCACTTAGCAGACAAGGATTACAGCCGGTGTGGAAAGACTGGGACAGCTGGCTGGGACGCGCCTCGCAGTGATGCTGAAACGGAATGTAACAACCGCGAAAGATCCCGAGAAGACTCGGAGCATCGTAATCTGGCGATAGCAGAACCGCGCCCGATTTTTTAACCTGATACAGTCAGCAATGGATGCTGACCAGGGCGAAAAGCTTCTTCCTCGTTTCGCCCTGCCTTCAACAAAGCAGGGCGATTCCGCTCGGCTCTTAAGATAAATCATCTTGCCCTGAAATCTGAGAAGTATAATTAACCAGCGTCCTTTCTGAATTTTCACGCTTTTTATCTTCTGGGTTTCTGTAAACACATGTCTCTTCACAGCAAGAAGCTTTCATTTACCACGCCGATCCTGGTGAGTTTCTCAGGGATTCTCATCGGATTTATTCTGATCGCAGTGTTTATTACGCTGACGCAGAGGAAAGATTTTGTAGAGGATTATCATAATATTAACCGCAACTTTACCCATAACCTGGCGGTGAACTATACAGAGTCTATCCTGCGCGAAAACGACTATATTCTTGGGCGTGCCGCGACGTACTTTTCGCGTAACGATAAGCTCGATGAAACGGTGAACGTCGATCCAGAAAAAGGCGTGCAGGTGCTGATGCAATTGCAAAATCTGATGCCGACCGTCTCCTCAGTCTCGCTGGCAGATTCACAAGGGCATTATTTGCGGGCGCCTGACGTGCTTCCTGCCGACGGCAGCGAAGCCGTAGATGTCCGCACCCGGCCCTGGTTTATCCGTCAGGCGGAAGCGAGCATTTTCAGCCACTATACCTCTCCCTACATGGATTATTTTCTCCATCAGCCGACGGTGACGATCTTTAAACCTGTCATTTCACCTGAAGGGAAACTCAAGGGAACACTGGCTTTCCATCTCGACCTGACCGTTATGGGCTATACGCTGCGTCAGATGGTGGCCCCGGTTCAGGGCGAGTTTTTTGTGGTGGATCGCGACGGAAAAGTGGTTCTCCATCCTGATACTGGCGCACTCTTCAAACAATACGTGAGTGAAGATGTCATGAGCCGAATGACCAGCGGCGAAGGCCATGTCTTCGATGGCAAAACCGGGTTCTGGTATTACTATTATTCGTTTACGAATCCAGATTGGTTCGTGATTTATCGCGTGGCCGATTCCACATTAAAAGACATTACCCGGCACGAAACAAATATCGTTAGCTGGGGATTTGCCCTCGCCGCCATCGTGATTATTTTATTTGGTCTTTATCTGCGTCACGCGTCGCGTACGGTGCTGATGAACATCATCCATGCCATTAAAACCGGTGAAGTGAATAGCGCACCGCGCCTGGAATCAACGCTCAGTAAAACCATTCTGACCAACAAAGAGCGTGAGCGGGATTACGTTCGTCAGGCCACTGTCGACGCTCTGACAGGCTGTAAGAATCGTCGCGCCTTTGATAGCGACATTGCGGCACTGATGCAAGAGCATCAGCACTTTGCGCTGGCACTGGTGGACATTGATAATTTCAAATCAATTAATGACACCTGGGGTCATCTGAGTGGCGATATTGTGCTGCGTAACGTCGCCAGAGAAGGGATTCAGGTGATGCAGCCTGAGCATATTTCCGTGTATCGCTACGGCGGTGAAGAATTCGCAATCCTCTTCCCGACAGACCATCTCGACGCCGCCTTCCGCCTGGTGGAAACATGGCGTCTTCAGGTGGCTGAACGCACCTGGCGTGAAGAGGGATTGCAGGTTACCTTCAGCGCCGGGCTGGGAGAGTGGCACTTTGAGCCCCTTGAACAACTTATTGGTAGCGTAGACGAAGCGTTATACAAAGCCAAACAGCAGGGAAAAAACAGAATTCTACGTACCTCCTGACTCTTACGACCCGCCTTTCCGACTGCCCGCATTTCGCGGGCATCATTGCTCTTAAGTAAAAATTGTAACCGGTTTCAGAAAAAGCAGATTTCTTTGTGATGCCTGACACACAATCGCGGTAAAGCGGTTGTTGAAGCGCCCTGCACGGGATAATTATCAAGAAACACATGTACATCGAGGCTGACTATGAAGAACATCGTTTTATGCTGTGCGGCGGGTATGTCCACCAGCATGCTGGTTCAACGCATGAAAGACGCCGCAGACAAAAAAGGCGTCGAAGTAACCATTAAAGCCGTTCCGGTTGCTGAATTTAAAGACAATATTGCTGCCGCCGACATCGTATTACTGGGGCCACAGGTTAAATACGAACTGGCAAAACTTCAGGCTCAGGCCGAACCACTGGGCAAAAAAGTCGCGGTGATCGACATGATGGATTACGGCATGATGAAAGGCGATGTCGTTCTCGAAAAAGCCCTCAAACTGCTGGAGTAAGACATGGAAGATTTAGAAACGACCATCATGGAGTTGCTGGTAAATGCGGGCGCAGCGCGCAGTGCTGCACTGACTGCGCTACAACTGGCTCGCAAAGGCGATTTTGACGGCGCCGAGAAAGCCATGGAAGAGTCGCGTGACTATGTGAAACACGCGCACACCATCCAGACACAGCTTATTGGTCTTGATGAAGGCACTGGTAAACTTCCGGTGAATCTGATTACCGTCCATTCACAGGACCACCTGATGAACGCGATGGTTATTCAGGATCTGGCGGGCGATATGATCGAACTTTATCGTCGATTACAGCTGCTGAACTGATCTACGCTCTGCCCCGTTTTTCAGGCATAAAAAAACCCGCTTCGAAAAGCGGGTTTTTTATTAGCTCAACGCACGATTAATCGTTGTCAGAGCCGCCCAGACCTGCGTTCAGCAGTTCTGCCAGGCTTGCAGAAGCATCTTCCGCAGTCACCTGAGGTGCAGCTGACAGTTCGCCCGCAGCACGACGACGCATACGATCCTGGTGGTAAGCATAACCGGTACCAGCCGGGATCAGACGACCCACGATGACGTTCTCTTTCAGACCGCGCAGTTCATCACGTTTGCCCGCAACAGCAGCTTCAGTCAGGACACGCGTGGTCTCCTGGAAGGATGCAGCGGAGATGAAGGACTCGGTTGCCAGAGACGCTTTGGTGATACCCAGCAGATCGCGGGAATACAGCACGCCCACTTTGCCATTCGCTTCCAGATCGCGGTTAGCAATCTTGACGCGAGAGTATTCAACCTGCTCGCCTTCCAGGAAGTCCGAGCTGCCAGCGCTATCGATGGTTGCTTTACGCAGCATCTGACGAACGATAACTTCGATGTGTTTATCGTTAATCTTAACGCCTTGCAGACGGTAAACTTCCTGCACTTCGTTGGTGATGTAGCGGGTAACCGCATGCACACCACGCAGACGCAGAATGTCGTGCGGAGACTCTGGGCCGTCAGAAACAACGTCGCCACGCTCCACAATTTCGCCTTCAAACACGTTGAGCTGACGCCATTTTGGAATCATCTCTTCGTATGCGTCGCTGCCGTCCAGCGGAGAGATTACCAGGCGACGTTTGCCTTTGGTCTCTTTACCGAACGAGATAATCCCGCTGATTTCAGCCAGGATAGCCGGTTCTTTCGGACGACGTGCTTCGAACAGATCCGCAACGCGTGGCAGACCACCGGTAATATCCTTGGTACCGCCGGATTCCTGAGGAATACGCGCCAGGGTATCACCCGCACCGATCTGAATGCCGTCTTCCAACTGCACAATCGCTTTACCTGGCAGGAAGTATTGAGCAGGCATATCAGTACCTGGGATCAATACGTCGTCGCCTTTGGCATCAACGATTTTCAGTGCCGGACGCAGGTCTTTACCGCTACCGGTACGCTCTGCGCTGTCCAGTACGACCAGAGAAGACAAACCGGTCAGTTCGTCGGTCTGGCGGGTAATGGTCTGGCCGTCAACCATATCAGCGAAGCGGATGAAACCACTCACTTCGGTGATAACTGGCATGGTGTGCGGATCCCAGTTAGCAACGGTTTCGCCGCCGTTAACTTCTGCACCGTCACCTTTGCCCATCACGGCACCGTAAGGCACTTTGTAGCTTTCTTTGGTACGACCGAATTCGTCGATCAGCTTCAGCTCGGTGTTACGAGAGGTAATCACCAGCTTGCCTGCGGCGTTCATAACGAACTTCACATTGCTCAGCTTCAGCGTACCCTTGTTTTTCACCTGGATGCTGGATTCAGCAGCCGCACGAGATGCCGCACCACCGATGTGGAACGTACGCATCGTCAGCTGTGTACCCGGCTCACCGATTGACTGTGCCGCGATAACGCCGATAGCTTCGCCTTTGTTGATGATGTGACCACGTGCCAGGTCGCGACCATAGCAGTTTGCACACACACCAAAGTCGGTTTCACAGCTAACTACGGAACGGACTTTAACGCTGTCGACAGAGTTCTCTTCCAACAGGTCACAGGTCTTCTCATGCAGCAGCGTGTTGCGTGGAACCAGAATGTCCGCCGTACCCGGCTTGATGACATCTTCTGCAGTTACACGGCCCAGAACGCGTTCACGCAGTGGCTCTTTAACGTCGCCACCTTCGATAACCGGAGTCATCGTGATGCCGTTGTGAGTACCACAGTCGTCTTCGGTAACCACCAGATCCTGCGCCACGTCAACCAGACGACGGGTCAGATAACCGGAGTTAGCCGTTTTCAGTGCGGTATCCGCCAGACCTTTACGAGCACCGTGCGTGGAGATGAAGTACTGGAGTACGTTCAGACCTTCACGGAAGTTCGCGGTGATTGGCGTTTCGATGATGGAACCGTCCGGCTTCGCCATCAGACCACGCATACCGGCCAGCTGACGAATCTGAGCGGCGGAACCACGCGCACCGGAGTCGGCCATCATAAAGATGCTGTTGAAGGAAACTTGTTGTTCCACAACGCCGTCACGGTTAACCACGTCTTCAACCGACAGGTTTTCCATCATCGCTTTAGCAACACGTTCGTTCGCCGCAGCCCAGATATCGATCACTTTGTTGTAACGTTCACCGGCGGTGACCAAACCAGACTGGAACTGCTCCTGGATTTCGGCAACTTCGGTTTCCGCTTCTTCGATGATCTCCGCTTTCTTGGCCGGGATAACCATGTCGTCGATACCTACGGAAGCGCCTGAACGGGCTGCGTAAGCAAAACCGGTGTACATGATCTGGTCAGCAAAGATAACGGTCGGCTTCAGGCCCAGGATGCGGTAACAGGTGTTCAGCATCTTGGAGATCGCTTTCTTGCCCAAAGGCTGGTTAACGATCGAGTACGGCAGACCTTTTGGCACGATCATCCACAGGATGGCGCGACCAACGGTAGTGTCGACGATCGAAGTCTGATGTACAGACTCGCCTTCGGTGTTTTTGATCTCTTCAGTGATACGCACTTTGACACGCGCATGCAGAGAGGCCAGACCGGCGCGGTAAATACGTTCCGCTTCTTTCGGGCCGCTCAGCACCATGCCTTCGCCTTTGGCGTTAACACAGTCACGGGTCATGTAGTACAGACCCAATACAACGTCCTGAGAAGGAACGATGATTGGCTCGCCGTTCGCAGGTGACAGGATGTTGTTGGTAGACATCATCAACGCACGCGCTTCCAGCTGGGCTTCCAGCGTCAACGGTACGTGAACAGCCATCTGGTCACCATCGAAGTCGGCGTTGTATGCCGCACAAACCAGCGGGTGCAGCTGGATAGCCTTACCTTCGATCAGAACCGGTTCAAATGCCTGGATACCCAAACGGTGCAGGGTTGGTGCACGGTTCAGCAGTACCGGGTGTTCGCGGATAACTTCGTCCAGGATGTCCCAAACGACAGCTTCTTCGCGCTCAACCATTTTCTTGGCGGCTTTGATGGTGGTGGCCAGGCCACGCAGTTCCAGCTTGCCGTAGATGAACGGTTTGAACAGCTCCAGTGCCATTTTCTTCGGCAGACCGCACTGATGCAGACGCAGGTATGGACCTACGGTGATTACAGAACGACCAGAGTAGTCAACACGTTTACCCAACAGGTTCTGACGGAAACGACCCTGTTTACCTTTGATCATATCGGCCAAAGATTTCAGAGGACGTTTGTTGGAACCGGTGATGGCACGACCGCGACGGCCGTTATCCAGCAGGGCATCTACCGCTTCTTGCAGCATACGCTTTTCGTTGCGCACGATGATGTCAGGCGCAGCCAGATCCAGCAGGCGTTTCAGACGGTTGTTACGGTTGATCACGCGGCGATACAGATCGTTCAGATCTGAAGTCGCGAAACGACCCCCATCCAACGGAACCAGCGGACGCAGATCCGGCGGCAGTACCGGCAGCACGGTCAGGATCATCCACTCTGGCTTGTTGCCAGACTGCACGAACGCTTCCAGCAGCTTGATACGCTTGGTCAGCTTCTTACGCTTGGTTTCGGAGTTGGTTTCGTTCAGCTCTTCACGCAGCTGCTCGCATTCCGCTTCCAGATCCATGTTTTTCAACAGGGCCTGAATGGCTTCCGCACCCATCTTGGCGTCGAATTCGTCACCGAACTCTTCCAGCGCATCCAGATACTGCTCTTCAGTCAGGATCTGACGACGCTCGAGGTTGGTCATACCGCCTTCAACAACCACATAGGATTCGAAGTACAGTACACGTTCGATGTCACGCAGCGGCATATCCAGCAGCAAACCGATGCGCGAAGGCAGCGATTTCAGGAACCAGATATGTGCAGTCGGTGATGCCAGCTCGATGTGGCCCATGCGCTCACGGCGCACTTTGGTCTGGGTCACTTCAACGCCGCACTTCTCACAGATCACACCACGGTGTTTCAGGCGCTTGTACTTACCGCACAGGCACTCGTAATCTTTTACTGGCCCGAAAATACGCGCACAGAAAAGGCCGTCACGCTCAGGTTTGAACGTACGGTAGTTGATGGTTTCCGGCTTCTTAACTTCACCGAAAGACCATGAACGGATCATGTCTGGCGATGCCAGAGCAATTTTGATCGCATCAAACTCTTCGGTTTTAGTTTGCGCTTTCAGAAACTTTAATAAGTCTTTCACGGATTTGCTCCCGTCGGAGTTAGCACAATCTGGTGCCGGGTTATTAATCCGGCACCAGTGACCTGTTTGAGCGAGAGTTACTCGTCTTCCAGCTCGATGTTGATACCCAGGGAACGGATCTCTTTCAACAGTACGTTGAAGGATTCCGGCATACCCGGTTCCATCTGATGGTTGCCATCGACGATGTTTTTATACATCTTCGTACGGCCGTTCACGTCATCAGACTTAACGGTAAGCATTTCCTGCAGGGTGTATGCTGCGCCATATGCTTCAAGCGCCCACACTTCCATCTCACCGAAGCGCTGACCACCGAACTGTGCCTTACCACCCAGCGGCTGCTGAGTAACCAGGCTGTAAGAACCGGTAGAACGCGCATGCATCTTGTCATCAACCAAGTGGTTCAGTTTCAGCATGTACATATAGCCAACGGTAACCTGGCGCTCGAACTGCTCACCGGTACGGCCATCGAACAGCGTAATCTGACCAGAAGTTGGGATTCCGCCCATTTCCAGCAGTTGCTTGATTTCACTCTCTTTCGCACCATCAAACACCGGCGTGGCGATTGGCATACCTTTTTTCAGGTTCTCTGCCAGACGCAGTACTTCGTCGTCGGTGAAAGTGTTCAGGTCAACTTTCTGGCAGACATTGTCGCCCAGATCGTAAGCCTTCTGAATGAACTCACGCAGCTTGGCCACTTCCTGATGCTGCTTCAGCATTTGGTTGATCTTCTCACCAATGCCTTTCGCAGCCATACCCAAGTGGGTTTCCAGGATCTGACCGATGTTCATACGTGATGGTACGCCCAGCGGGTTCAGTACGATGTCAACCGGCGTGCCGTTTTCATCGTAAGGCATATCTTCGATCGGGTTGATCTTGGAGATAACACCCTTGTTACCGTGGCGGCCTGCCATCTTGTCACCCGGTTGAATCTGACGCTTAACGGCCAGATAAACCTTAACGATTTTCAGCACGCCTGGTGCCAGATCGTCGCCTTGGGTGATCTTACGACGCTTGGCGTCCAGCTTCTTCTCGAAGTCGGATTTCAGCTCGTCGTACTGCTCTGCCAGCTGTTCCAGCTGGTTTTGCTTCTCTTCGTCGGTCAGGCCCAGTTCCAGCCAGCGATCGCGTGGCAGTTTGCTCAGCTTCTCGGCTTCGATACCACCAGAAACCAGTACCGCATGGATACGAGCGAACAGGCCAGCTTCCAGGATCTGCAGTTCTTCAGTCAGGTCTTTCTTCGCCTGCTTCAGCTGCATCTCTTCGATTTCCAACGCACGCTTGTCTTTTTCCACGCCATCGCGGGTAAAGACCTGCACGTCGATAACCGTACCGGAAACGCCGTTTGGTACGCGCAGAGAAGAGTCTTTAACGTCAGACGCTTTCTCACCGAAGATCGCACGCAGCAGCTTCTCTTCTGGCGTCAGCTGGGTTTCACCTTTCGGCGTTACCTTACCAACCAGAATGTCGCCACCGGTCACTTCAGCACCGATATACACGATACCGGATTCATCCAGTTTGGAGAGCGCAGCTTCACCCACGTTAGGGATGTCGGCAGTGATCTCTTCAGGCCCCAGCTTGGTGTCGCGAGACACGCACGCCAGTTCCTGGATGTGGATGGTCGTGAAGCGATCTTCCTGAACCACACGCTCGGACACCAAGATGGAGTCTTCGAAGTTGTAGCCGTTCCAAGGCATGAACGCCACGCGCATGTTCTGGCCCAGCGCCAGTTCACCCAGATCCGTGGACGGGCCATCTGCCAGCACGTCGCCGCGCTCGATTGGCTCACCCAGGTTCACACACGGCATCTGGTTGATGCAGGTGTTCTGGTTAGAACGGGTGTACTTGGTCAGGTTATAAATATCGATACCTGCTTCGCCCGCGAGCATCTCGTCTTCGTTAACTTTGATAACGATACGGGAAGCATCCACGTACTGGATCACGCCGCCACGTTTGGCTACGGCAGTAACACCGGAGTCAACCGCAACCGCACGTTCCATACCGGTACCTACCAGCGGCTTGTCAGCACGCAGAGTCGGAACCGCCTGACGTTGCATGTTCGCACCCATCAATGCACGGTTGGCGTCATCGTGTTCCAGGAATGGAATCAGGGACGCACCAACAGAAACGATCTGCTGAGTGGAAACGTCCATGTAGTCCACTTGATCATTGCTGAACAAGCTGGATTCGCCTTTGCTACGGCAGGTAACCAGATCGTCTACGAAACGACCTTCTTCGTCCAGGTTGGTGTTCGCCTGAGCGATGACGTAGTTACCTTCTTCGATAGCAGACAGGTAATGAATTTCGTCGGTTACAACACCGTCAGTCACTTTACGGTACGGAGTCTCGAGGAAGCCGTATTCGTTAGTCTGTGCGTACACGGACAGGGAGTTGATCAGACCGATGTTTGGACCTTCAGGCGTTTCGATTGGACATACGCGACCGTAGTGAGTCGGGTGTACGTCTCGAACTTCAAAGCCTGCACGTTCACGGGTCAGACCGCCTGGGCCGAGTGCAGAGATACGACGTTTGTGCGTAATCTCAGACAGTGGGTTGTTCTGGTCCATAAACTGAGACAGCTGGCTGGAACCAAAGAACTCTTTCACTGCGGCAGAAATTGGCTTGGCGTTGATCATATCCTGAGGCATCAGGGTATCCAGATCGCCCAGAGACAGACGCTCTTTCACCGCACGCTCAACACGTACCAGGCCAACGCGGAATTGGTTTTCCGCCATTTCGCCTACGGAACGGATACGACGGTTGCCGAGGTGGTCGATATCATCCACTTCGCCTTTGCCGTTACGGATATCAATGAGCTTTTTCATCACTTCGATGATGTCTTCTTTGCTCAGGATACCGGAACCTTCGATCGCGTCACGCAGCAGAGAACGGTTGAACTTCATACGACCAACCGCGGACAGATCGTAGCGGTCTTCGGAGAAGAACAGGTTCTCGAACAGGCTTTCAGCCGCTTCACGAGTTGGTGGCTCACCAGGGCGCATCATGCGGTAGATTTCTACCAGTGCGCTCAGACGATCGGTCGTTGGGTCGACGCGTACAGTCTCAGAGATGTACGGACCGTGATCCAGATCGTTGGTGAACAGCGTTTCGATGCGCTTGTGGCCAGACTGGCTCAGCTTAGCCAGCAGATCCAGGCTCAGCTCCATGTTAGCCGGACAGATCAGCTCGCCAGTAGAGGCATCAACGTAATCTTTAGCAGCAACTTTACCCGCAATGTATTCAACCGGAACTTCGATGTGTTTGATTTCATCTTTTTCCAGCTGGCGGATATGGCGCGCAGTGATACGGCGACCTTTTTCCACATACACTTTGCCGTCGGATTCGATGTCGAACGACGCGGTTTCGCCACGCAGACGTTCCGGCAGCAGCTCCATTTGCAGCTTGTTGTCGCGGATCTCAAAGATCACTTTCTCAAAGAACAGATCAAGAATCTGCTCAGTGGTGTATTGCAACGCACGCAGAATGATGGTCGCTGGCAGCTTACGACGACGGTCGATACGGACAAACAGGTTGTCTTTAGGATCGAACTCGAAGTCCAGCCATGAACCACGGTAAGGAATGATACGCGCGTTATACAGTACTTTACCGGAAGAGTGTGTTTTACCTTTATCGCTGTCGAAGAAGACGCCCGGGCTACGATGCAGCTGGGAAACGATAACACGCTCTGTGCCGTTGATAACAAAAGTACCGTTGTCCGTCATGAGTGGAATTTCACCCATGTAGACTTCTTGTTCTTTAATGTCTTTAACGGTGCCTTCTGGCGCTTCGCGCTCATAGACAACCAGACGCAGTTTAACGCGCAGCGGTGCGGAATAGGTCACACCACGGATCTGACATTCCTGAACGTCAAATACCGGTTCGCCAAGGCGGTAGCTGACATACTGCAGCTCAGAATTACCGCTATAGCTTTTGATTGGGAATACGGAACGGAAGGCTGCTTCCAGACCATACTGCCCTTCAGGATCTTGCTCGATAAACTTCTGGAACGAGTCAAGCTGGATAGAAAGGAGATAAGGTATATCCAAAACTTGTGGACGTTTACCAAAATCCTTACGAATACGTTTTTTCTCGGTATAGGAGTAAACCATTAGGGTTCCTCAGCTCGCTGACAAGTCGACCCATCTGCCCGACGAAGGGACAGTTTGTGCAACACCGTTTTGTTGATCGGAAAATTGAATACTTTCCGCAATACCTGTTGCTATCACGCTTAAACCATTTCGTTGCGATTTACACAGAGCGAGCACCCTGTCGCAGTATATTAAGGCGTCGATAGAAACAAGCATTGTCAGGACAGCCAGCAGTCAAACAGTGTGAAATGCTACTGGCGCCTTACAGCGCAAAAAGGCTGGTGACTAAAAAGTCACCAGCCATCAGCCTAATTTCTCAGGCTGCAACCGGAAAGGTTGGCTTATTTAACTTCAACTTCAGCGCCAGCTTCTTCCAGAGATTTTTTCAGTGCTTCTGCGTCATCTTTGCTCACGCCTTCTTTCAGAGCGGCTGGAGCAGATTCTACCAGGTCTTTAGCTTCTTTCAGACCCAGGCCAGTTGCGCTACGTACTGCTTTGATTACAGCAACTTTGTTAGCGCCAGCAGCTTTCAGAATTACGTCGAATTCAGTTTTTTCTTCAGCAGCTTCAGCCGGGCCAGCAGCTACAGCTACAGCAGCAGCAGCGGAAACACCGAATTTTTCTTCCATTGCAGAAATCAGTTCTACAACGTCCATTACGGACATAGCTGCAACTGCTTCAATGATTTGATCTTTAGTGATAGACATTTAAATTGTTCCTGAAAATCAGAATAAGTTTATACGTAAGCGAATGCTTGATAAAGAAAACGGCTATTAAGCAGCTTCTTTTGCATCGCGAACAGCAGCCAGAGTGCGAACCAGTTTGCCAGCCGAAGCTTCTTTCATGGTTGCCATCAGGCGTGCAATTGCTTCTTCGTAGGTCGGCAGTGTAGCCAGGCGATCGATTTGCGATGCCGGGATCAACTCACCTTCAAAGGCTGCGGCTTTGACCTCAAATTTTGCATTCGCTTTCGCGAAATCTTTGAACAGACGAGCAGCTGCGCCCGGGTGTTCCATAGAATATGCAATCAGGGTCGGACCAACGAACGCGTCTTTCAGGCACTCGAACTGAGTACCTTCAACAACACGGCGCAGCAGGGTGTTACGAACAACACGCATGTATACGCCGGCTTCGCGACCTGCTTTACGCAGTTCAGTCATTTTGTCTACAGTAACGCCACGGGAATCCGCAACTACTGCAGACAGCGCGCCTTTGGCTACTTCGCTGACTTCAGCAACAATCGCTTGTTTGTCTTGAAGATTTAAAGCCATTAGCTTTGCTCCTGGATGTTTGCCGGGACTCATGTCCCGGAACTCACTTCACTCTTCCCAACGGGTAGAGCGTCTTAATACGGTGAGCAGAAACAAGCCAGAGTATCAGAAATAATCTTAGCGTTCTGTCACCGTCTACGCAGGGCATTAAGCCTCTTTCGAGACACCTGCGGTCTTCGACGGAGGCCTGGAATAGGCCAGGCTCCAACGAACAAATCTTTTACCTGCTAACTTTTGTTAGCAAACGTGGGGGTAAGATTGTAGACAAATCCACCGCCCACGTAAAGGTATTAGTTTGTAGCAGCGTTCAGGCCAGCCTGATCAACTGCAACACCTGCACCCATAGTGGTGGACAGGCTAATTTTCTTGATGTACACGCCTTTCGCCTGAGTTGGTTTTGCTTTTTTCAGCGCAACCAGCAGAGATTCCAGGTTTTCTTTCAATTTGTCAGCGTCAAAGTCCACTTTACCGATGGTAGTGTGGATGATGCCGTTTTTGTCGTTACGATAACGAACCTGACCCGCTTTAGCGTTCTTAACCGCTTCAGCAACGTTAGGCGTTACAGTACCAACTTTAGGGTTTGGCATCAGGCCACGTGGACCCAGAACCTGGCCCAGCTGGCCAACAACGCGCATTGCATCCGGGGAAGCAATAACAACGTCAAAGTTCATTTCGCCTTTTTTGATCTGATCAGCCAGATCTTCCATACCTACCAGTTCAGCGCCAGCAGCTTTAGCAGCTTCAGCGTTTGCACCCTGAGCAAATACAGCTACGCGTACGGAACGGCCAGTACCGTGTGGCAGTACAGTTGCGCCACGAACGTTCTGATCAGATTTACGAGCATCGATACCGAGGTTTACCGCAACGTCAACGCTTTCAACGAACTTAGCGGTAGCCAGTTCTTTCAGCAGAGCGATAGCTTCAACGATGTCGTATTGTTTGGTCGCATCAACTTTGTCACGAATTACGGACATGCGCTTGGTCAGTTTAGCCATTTCTTAATCCTCCACTACCAGGCCCATGGAACGTGCAGTACCTTCAATGGAGCGAGTCATCGCTTCAATGTCGGAACCAGTCATGTCGGCAGCTTTGGTCTGCGCGATTTCCTGCAGCTGAGCGCGGGAAACTTTACCCACTTTATCTTTGTTCGGCTTACCGGAACCAGACTTGATACCAGCCGCTTTTTTCAGCAGAACTGCTGCCGGCGGGGTCTTGGTAACGAAAGTGAATGAACGGTCAGCGTATACGGTAATAACAACCGGAATTGGCAAACCTTTTTCCAGGGATTCAGTTTTTGCGTTGAACGCTTTACAGAATTCCATGATGTTAACACCTTGCTGACCCAGAGCTGGACCAACTGGTGGACTTGGGTTTGCCATACCAGCTGCAACCTGCAGCTTGACGTAGGCTTGTACTTTCTTAGCCATTCTTAAATCCTCTGATTGGGTTATAGCGCCTCAAGGAGGCTCCCCGTGATAAATATCGTTTTATGGGCTGTACCCATAAAAACAAAAGGCGCGAAATTGTATTCCAATCTCGCGCCCTGTGCAACGATTAAATCGCCGCTTTTTTGATCGGCTGCTTAGGCTTTTTCTACCTGGGCAAAGTCCAGTTCTACCGGGGTCGCACGACCGAAGATAGAAACAGAAACTTTCAGGCGGGACTTCTCGTAGTCCACTTCTTCAACCACGCCGTTAAAGTCAGCAAACGGACCGTCGCTAACACGAACCATTTCACCCGGTTCAAACAGCGTTTTCGGACGCGGCTTATCACCAACCTGCTGCAGGCGGTTCATAATCGCATCGACTTCTTTGTCGCTGATAGGTGCCGGACGATCGGATGTGCCGCCGATAAAGCCCATTACGCGCGGGACGCTGCGCACCAGGTGCCAGCTTGCATCGTTCATCACCATCTGAACCAGCACGTAACCAGGGAAGAATTTGCGCTCGCTTTTACGACGCTGGCCACCACGGATCTCGACCACTTCTTCGGTCGGTACCATGACTTCACCAAACAACTCTTCCATATTGTGTAATTTGATATGCTCACGCAGCGAAGTGGCTACGCGGCCTTCAAAACCGGAGAACGCCTGAACGACGTACCAGCGCTTTTTAGGGGCTTCAGACATCTTAGAACCTCAGGCCAGTGATAAAGGAAACCAGGCGAACCAGAATACCATCCAGTCCCCACAGGATCAGTGACATTACAGCAGTCACCGCTGCAACAATCAGCGTAGTGTGCAATGTTTCCTGGCGAGTCGGCCAAATGACCTTGCGAACTTCGGTTCGCGCTTCGCGGGCAAAAGCAACGGTCGCTTTACCTTTTGTCGTCAACAGCGCGACACCACCCGCTGCAGCAATAAGAATTACTACGGCCAGCGCACGCAACGGCAGCATCATGTCACGATAAAGGTAGTTACCAACAATCGCCACAATCAGCAACACGGCAACAACTACCCACTTCATCGCTTCCAGGCCGCGACCGCTCCCTTGAGCTTCGGTATTCGCACTCATAAACCAACCTGTCAGAAGTATTCTACAAATAATTTAACCCCGCATTAGCGAGGCAATCCAACCCGAAAAAACAAATCGTTTCCCGGACTAAACGCCCTCTACAGAGCCTGTCTCAGCAATGATTATGACAAAAAAAATCACTGATGAGCCAGGTTCTGGTTCGAAAGCGTGCAAAAAGGGCATCAAATGATGCCCTTTTATTGCGCATTGCGTCAAATGTTATCAGCGATTAAGCGATAACTTTAGCAACAACGCCCGCGCCTACAGTACGGCCGCCTTCACGGATTGCGAAACGCAGACCGTCGTCCATCGCGATTGGGTGGATCAGGGTAACAACCATGTTCACGTTGTCACCTGGCATTACCATTTCAACGCCTTCTGGCAGTTCGATGGTACCGGTCACGTCAGTTGTACGGAAGTAGAACTGTGGACGGTAGCCTTTGAAGAACGGAGTATGACGGCCGCCTTCATCTTTGGACAGGATATAAACTTCAGACTCGAACTGAGTGTGCGGCTTGATTGAGCCTGGCTTAGCCAGTACCTGACCACGTTCGATTTCTTCACGTTTAATACCACGCAGCAGAACACCAACGTTCTCACCAGCACGGCCTTCGTCCAGCAGTTTGCGGAACATTTCAACGCCAGTACAGGTAGACTTAGCAGTCTCTTTGATACCAACGATTTCAACTTCTTCGCCAACTTTAACGATACCGCGCTCTACACGACCGGTAACAACGGTACCACGGCCAGAGATGGAGAATACGTCTTCGATTGGCAGCAGGAATGGCTTGTCGATAGCACGTTCTGGTTCTGGGATGTAAGAATCCAGGTAGCCAGCCAGTTCAACGATTTTAGCTTCCCACTCTGCTTCGCCTTCCAGCGCTTTCAGAGCAGAACCACGGATGATTGGGGTATCATCACCTGGGAAATCGTACTGGGACAGAAGTTCACGAACTTCCATTTCTACCAGTTCCAGCAGCTCTTCGTCATCAACCATGTCGCATTTGTTCAGGAACACGATGATGAACGGAACGCCAACCTGACGACCCAGCAGGATGTGCTCACGAGTCTGAGGCATAGGGCCGTCAGTCGCAGCAACAACCAGGATTGCGCCATCCATCTGAGCAGCACCGGTGATCATGTTTTTAACATAGTCGGCGTGGCCTGGGCAGTCTACGTGTGCGTAGTGGCGAGTCGGGGTGTCATATTCAACGTGGGAAGTGTTGATGGTGATACCACGAGCTTTTTCTTCTGGTGCGTTATCGATCTGGTCGAATGCACGAGCAGAACCACCGTAGGTTTTAGCCAGAACGGTAGTGATTGCAGCGGTCAGCGTTGTTTTACCATGGTCAACGTGGCCGATAGTACCGACGTTAACGTGCGGTTTTGTACGTTCAAACTTTTCTTTAGACATCGATTGTCCCTCTAAGACACGGATAAATCGGTGATATCACCACATCAACCAGGCGAAATGCCTGAACTGTTGAATGCTTTTAATTTAAACAGAGAGAAAAGGGAGGGAGAAGTGAAGTGGTGCTGATACCCAGAGTCGAACTGGGGACCTCACCCTTACCAAGGGTGCGCTCTACCAACTGAGCCATATCAGCACGTCTTGGAGCGGGCAGCGGGAATCGAACCCGCATCATCAGCTTGGAAGGCTGAGGTAATAGCCATTATACGATGCCCGCATCCTGAAACTCGGCTACCCAGTTCTTTCTGTAACAAAAAAGAGATTTCTCTCTTTTTATGTTTTGAGCTGATTAATTTTCTAGCCAGCTCAGGCGGCGATAACGCTGCCAGAAAGTGGTGGTGGGGGAAGGATTCGAACCTTCGAAGTCTGTGACGGCAGATTTACAGTCTGCTCCCTTTGGCCGCTCGGGAACCCCACCAGATTTTAACTACTTTATACTTGAATGGTGCCGGCTACCGGAATCGAACTGGTGACCTACTGATTACAAGTCAGTTGCTCTACCTACTGAGCTAAGTCGGCATCAAGTAGCGCGCATTCTATGGGGGCATGAGCAGTCATGCAACTAAAAAATTGCATAAAATGTTCTTTCGCTCAGATTTTGTGCGCCGACAGCAAAAAACGCTGCAATTTCACTCATTGCAGTTCAAATAATCAGCATTACGCCCCTTAAAACGCTTCTATAGCGTATCGTGATGGCCTGCGCGTAATGCATCACTGGTCTATATTTTTTCTTATTATTCCCGTCATCTGGTGTTAACCTCCTGCCCATTGTCCAAATTTAACTACTAAGTGATGAGCTACTGCCCTCACGTTCTCTATTCGCGTAGGTAAAGGGTTCACTGAAACACGCTTATGAGCAAAAAAGATCAATCGTTAATGACACCCTATCTACACTTTAACCGCAGCCAGTGGGCCGCTTTGCGTGACTCCGTCCCCATGACATTAACGGAAGGGGAAATAGCGCGGTTAAAAGGGATCAACGAAGACCTGTCGCTGGAGGAGGTTGCAGAGATTTATCTGCCGCTGTCTCGCTTGCTTAACTTCTATATAAGCTCCAACCTTCGCCGTCAGGCCGTTCTGGAGCAGTTCCTCGGCACTAATGGCCAGCGTATTCCTTATATCATCAGCATTGCGGGCAGCGTGGCGGTCGGTAAAAGCACCACAGCACGTGTCCTGCAGGCGCTGCTGAGCCGCTGGCCTGAACATCGCAGCGTTGAATTGATTACCACAGATGGTTTTCTGCACCCGAACGAGGTATTGAAAGAACGCGGATTAATGAAGAAGAAAGGCTTCCCGCTTTCGTATGACATGCACCGTCTGGTGAAATTCGTATCGGATCTGAAATCTGGCGCGCCTAACGTGACCGCACCGGTCTATTCCCATCTCATCTACGATCGCATTCCGGATGGCGATAAAACAGTAGCCCAGCCGGATATCCTGATCCTCGAAGGGCTGAACGTGCTGCAAAGCGGCATGGATTACCCACATGACCCGCATCATGTGTTTGTCTCTGACTTCGTTGACTTCTCTATCTATGTCGATGCGCCAGAGGACTTGCTGCAAAACTGGTATATCAATCGATTCCTGAAGTTCCGCGAAGGCGCGTTTACCGATCCTGATTCTTACTTCCATAACTACGCCCAGCTTTCAGAAGAGGAAGCGGTCAATGTGGCGACGTCGCTGTGGAATGAGATCAACTACGTAAACCTGAAGGAAAATATTCTGCCGACGCGCGAACGCGCGAGCCTGATCCTCACCAAGAGTGAGAATCACGCCGTCGACCAGATTCGCCTGCGCAAATAGCGAATAAGCAGACATAAAAAAACCGGCGAATATCGCCGGTTTTTTTGTTTACGCCCTATGCGTGCGGTTTCTCACCGTTTTCATCCTGATCGACCGCAAAGCAGGCCACCAGTTGACCGCCGTAGTCTTTCAACTGCGGCTGAAGCTGAGTACAAGGACCAAAGCGGCGACGGCAGCGCGCATTGAACGCACAGCCCGGAGGCGGATTCAGCGGACTCGGCAGCTCGCCAGTCAGCTTAATACGCTCGCGGCGATCGTCCGGGTTCAGACGTGGTGTGGCAGAGAGCAGCGCCTGGGTATACGGATGGCGAGGGTTATTAAAGATCTGGTCTTTGGTCCCCTTCTCCACGCAGCGCCCCAGATACATCACCATCACTTCATCGGCAATGTGCTCCACCACTGACAGGTCGTGGGAGATAAACACATACGACAGCCCCAGATCCTGCTGCAAATCCATCATCAGGTTCAGCACCTGCGCACGCACGGAAACGTCGAGCGCAGAAACCGGTTCATCGGCGATCACCACGTCCGGGTCGAGCATCAGACCACGGGCTATCGCGATACGCTGACGCTGACCGCCTGAGAACATGTGCGGATAGCGATCGTAGTGCTCGGTTTTCAGACCGACTTTCGCCATCATCGCCAGCGCTTTTTCACGACGCTGCTCTTTATTCAGATCGCTGTTAATTTGCAGCGGCTCTTCCAGAATCTGTCCCACTTTTTTACGCGGGTTCAGAGAACCGTACGGATTCTGGAACACTATCTGGATTTTCTGCCGACGCAATTTTTGCGCCAGCGGATCGTGCTTGAGCAGATCCTGGCCCTGATAATACAGCTCGCCGCCGGTCGGCGTTTCGATCATCGTCAGCAGGCGGCCCAGCGTGGATTTCCCGCAACCGGACTCACCGACCACTGCCAGCGTTTTACCGCGTTCGAGGGTAAACGACACTCCATCCAGCGCTTTCACCAGGCGTTCCGGGGCAAAAATCCCCTTCTTCACCGGGTAGTGTTTTTTCAGATCGATGGCCTGCAACAGGTGTTGGTGTTTGGTGGCCTCTTGCGTACTCATAGTGTTGGCCTCCCGGCATCATCAAGTGGGTAGTGACATTTCGACTGACGGCCATCATGGAGGGTGTTCAGTTCTGGCTCATCAGCACGGCACTTATCTGTGGCATACGGGCAGCGCGGGTTCAGCAGACAGCCTGTCGGGCGGTCATATTTACCCGGAACCACACCCGGCAATGACGCCAGACGCGCTTTATCCTGCGCAAACTCCGGCAGGGCACGCAGCAGCGCCTGGGTATACGGGTGACGCGGCGCACGGAAGATATCGTGCGAGCTCCCGGCCTCCACCACTTGTCCGGCGTACATCACGATGATTTTGTGCGCAGCTTCAGCCACTAACGCCAGATCGTGGGTAATCAACACTAACGCCATGTTTTCTTTCTGCTGCAATTCCAACAGCAGTTCGATGATCTGCGCCTGAATGGTGACGTCCAGCGCCGTGGTCGGTTCATCGGCAATCAGCAATTTTGGCCGACAGGCAATCGCCATGGCGATCATGACGCGCTGGCTCATCCCACCGGAAAGCTGGTGCGGATACACGTCCAGACGCGACCCTGGATCAGGAATCCCCACCTGCGTTAACAGGTCTATCGCACGCTGGCGACGGGTTTTCTTGTTGCCACCCTGATGTACCTTAATCGCTTCCATAATCTGGAAACCGACGGTGTAGCACGGGTTAAGGCTGGTCATCGGGTCCTGGAAGATCATCGCCACTTCAGCGCCCACCAGTTGGCGGCGCTGCTTCTCGGAGATGCGCTTCAGATCCTGGCCGTTAAACTCCAGGCTTTCCGCCATCACGCGGCCCGGATAATCAATCAGGCCCATGATAGCCAGTGAACTGACGGATTTACCGGAGCCAGACTCACCCACGATACCGACCACTTCACCCTGATTCACGCTGTAGCTGATACGGTCTACGGCACGAAACTCGGAGCCTACGTCACCGAAGTGCACCGATAATTTATCTACATTTAATAACGCCATCTCGTGCCTCTTACTGCTTCAGTTTGGGATCAAGTGCATCACGCAGACCATCACCCATCAGGTTAAATGCCAGCACCGTCAGGAGGATCGCCAGACCTGGGAAGGTCACGACCCACCACGCGCTTTGTGCGAACTGCAACACATCGGCGAGCATCGTGCCCCACTCCGGTGTTGGCGGTTGCGCACCCATGCCCAGGAAGCCAAGAGCAGCCATATCGAGAATGGCGTTAGAGAAACCGAGCGACGCCTGAACGATCAGCGGCGCAAGGCAGTTCGGGAGAATATTGACGAACATCTGACGCATCGCGCCCGCACCCGCCACGCGCGACGCGGTGACGTAATCACGGTTCACTTCTACCAGCACCGCAGCACGCGTTAATCGCACGTAGTGAGGAAGTGCGACGAAGGTCAGCGCAAGTGCAGCGTTACCGATCGACGGGCCAAACACCGCCACCAGCACCAGAGCCAACAGCAGGCTAGGCAACGCCAGCATGATGTCGACGATACGCATAATGATGTTATCGACCAGACCGCCGAAATAGCCCGCCACTAAGCCCAGGATAACCCCGAGGATCAACGACAGCACCACCACCAGACAGCCCACCAGCAGCGACAGACGCGCACCGTACATCAGACGCGATAACACATCACGACCCACATCATCCGTGCCGAGCAAATGGGTGATAGTCCCACCATCCTGCCAGGCTGGCGGTGCCAGCAGCACGTCGCGGAACTGATCCGCCGGGTTGAAAGGCGCGAGGTAGTTCGCAAATACGGCGATAATGATCATGATGGTGACATACACCAACCCAACCACCGCACCTTTATTGCGTTTGAAGTAATGCCAGAACTCCTGCAACGGTGTCATAGGCACCGGGGCAGCAACAGCTTTATTTTGAGTAACTTGTGACATGATGGCCCCTTACTTCTTATGACGAATACGCGGGTTCACCACGCCGTAAAGCAAATCGACCAGCAGGTTGACGAGGATAATCATCGTCGCCACCAGCAACACGCCACCCTGCACCACCGGATAATCACGGCGTTGCAACGCATCAATCAGCCAGCGTCCCAGACCCGGCCAGGAGAAGATGGTTTCAGTCAGAATCGCACCGGCCAGCAACGTTCCCACCTGCAACCCGATAACGGTCACTACTGGCAGCATCGCATTACGCAGAGCGTGAACGATAATGACGCGCATACGGGTCAGACCTTTAGCGCGAGCGGTACGGATGTAATCCTCGCCCAGCACTTCCAGCATCGACGAGCGGGTCATACGCACGATAACCGCCAGGGGAATCGTCCCGAGCACCATCGCAGGTAAGATCATATGCGCCAGCGCATCAATGAAATTGCCCTCTTCGCCCCAGATAGCCGTATCAATCAGCATAAAGCCGGTGAGCGGATTGGAGTCATCAAGGAACACCATATCGCTGACACGACCAGAGACTGGCGTCAGGTTCCATTGCACCGAGACCAGCATGATCAGCATCATGCCCCACCAGAAGATAGGCATGGAGTAACCGGTCAGCGCCAGGCCAACAGCGGTGTGATCGAAGATAGAGCCGCGCTTAACCGCAGCCAGGACACCGACGGGGATACCGACGGAAACGGCAAAAATCATGGCGCAGACACCGAGTTCCAGCGTCGCTTTAAAACGCGGCACGAACTCTTCCCACACCGGAAGACGGCTTTTCAGCGACATCCCTAAATCACCGTGCAACACGCCCCAGATATAGTGGAGGTACTGCTGCCACATCGGCTTATCGAGGCCAAGTTCGGCCAGCAGCTGCGCATGACGTTCAGGGGAGATACCACGCTCACCTGCCATAATCATTACCGGGTCGCCGGGAATCATATGGACGAAGGCAAAAGTGAGAAGGGTGATACCGATAAACGTGGGGATGACAAGTCCCAGACGTCGGAGGATGAACTGCAACATATCCCGGATTCTCTCTAATGACGTACTGCCCGAAGGCCGTGACGTCTGTATTGCTCAAATTCTTTCCCCCTCTCCCTCAGGGAGAGGGGATAAAGCGTCGTGCTTTTTAATTATTCGATTGAGACGTTTTCGAAGTGGTGTTTGCCCAACGGATCAACCACATAGCCTTTGACTTCTTTACGCACTGGCTCGTAAACGGTGGAGTGAGCCACGATCAGCGCCGGAGCCTGGTCATGCATCACTACCTGAGCCTGTTTGTACAGTTCAACACGCTTGTTGTGGTCGTCAGTTGCACGCGCCGGCTGAATCAGATCTTCAAACGGCTTGTAACACCAGCGAGAGTAGTTGGAACCGTCTTTCGCCGCCGCGCAGCTGAACAGGGTGGCGAAGAAGTTGTCCGGATCCCCATTGTCCCCGGTCCAGCCCATCATCACAGCCTGGTGCTCGCCTGCTTTAGCACGTTTCAGATACTCGCCCCACTCGTAAGTGACGATCTTGGCCTGAACGCCGACCTTAGCCCAGTCAGCCTGAACCATCTCGGCCATACGGCGAGCGTTCGGGTTGTATGGACGCTGAACAGGCATCGCCCACAGCTCAACGGTAAAGCCTTTGTCCTGGCCTGCTTCTTTCAGCAGCGCTTTCGCTTTCTCAGGATCGTAGCTGTAATCTTTAACGTCGTCGTTATAGCCCCACATGGTCGGTGGAATCAGGTTCTTCGCGGCCACACCAGCACCCTGGTAAACGGCTTTGATGATCGCTTCTTTGTTCACCGCATAAGTCAGCGCCTGACGCACTTTCACGTCATCAAACGGTTTCTTCTCGGTGTTGAAGGACAGATAACCCACGTTCAGGCCAGCCTGCTCCAGCAGATTGATGTTTTTATCCTGCTTCATACGAGCGATATCAGCCGGGTTAGGGTACGGCATAACCTGGCACTCGTTTTTCTGCAGTTTTGCGTAACGCACAGAAGCGTCAGGCGTGATGGAGAAGACCAGACGGTCGATCTGCGGCTTAGTGCCCCAGTAACCTTCAAACGCTTTGTACAGAATACGGGAGTCTTTCTGGTACTGCTGCAGCTGGAATGGACCGGTACCGATTGGGTTCAGATCCACTTTTTCTGGGGTACCCGCTTTCAGCATATTGTCCGCATATTCTTTTGACAGAATAGAAGCGAAGTCCATAGCCAGGTCAGCCAGGAATGGGGCTTCTGGACGGCTCAGAACGAACTGAACGGTTTTGTCGTCCACTTTTTTCACTTCGGTGATCAGGTCCGGCAGACCCATCCCTTCGAAGTATTCATAGCTGCCGCCAGAAACTTTGTGGTACGGGTTCTGAGCGTTTTTCTGGCGATCGAAGGAGAACACGACGTCGTCCGCAGTCAGTTCGCGCGTCGGTTTGAAATCTTTGTTGTCCTGCCACTTCACGCCCTGACGGAGGTGGAAGGTATAAGTCTTGCCGTCTTCGCTGATTTCCCACTTCTCAGCCAGGCCCGGAATAACTTCCGTGGTGCCGGTTTTGAATTCAACCAGACGGTTATAGATAGGTACGGAGCTTGCGTCGTACGTCGTACCAGAGGTGAACAGCTGTGGGTTAAAGCCTTCCGGCGAACCTTCAGAACAATAAACCAGGGTTTTTGCCTGTACGCTTGCCGCGACGGTCAGAGCAACCAGGCTCAGACCAAGCTTCAGCATCCCTGACTTCTTCAAGGAAATACTCATTATTCTGCTCCAATGTGATGTTTTGCTTTGTTGTGTTACGCCGCCTGACCTTTATTTATTTTTTACCCGGTCCGGTCGGTGATGCCCGAAGGCGTGATAAGGGATGGAGATTCCTTTCAGAAGAGCGACAGAGTTGCAGCGCAGATCCTCCCTGAAATGCCCCTCGTGCCCTACAATCTGTCAACAGAATGTGAAAACGTCAATACAGGTGACGGGGATTTACGTTGAGGGTGAGAAACGGCAAACAAAGATTAAAAAAACTTTAGGCGTCTATTTTCAGCAGGGAAATTTATGCTACTCGTTATCTTCCAGCACAATTCTCTTCATATTTCGCAACAATCAGTGATTAACATTTATTCAGATCGCGTAAACTTTCTTACAGAATGGTGATTATCTGAGCAGTAAATGCCGCGAACGTTAAAACGCACAGCGGAAAATGCTGAGGTTATCTATAAGCAACGCGAAAAAAGATCAATCTATATATAAAAAAATACAATGGATTATGTCACAAAATCGTTAACAGGCAGGGTAAAGCGGGGATAGGGACTGTTTTGGCCAGTTGGCGCAGGTAAGTCCATAATGCAAAAAGGGCCAACCTTACGGTTAGCCCTTTTTTAAATATGGTCGGCGAGAGAGGATGACTCGCCACTTCGTGACTCACCCTGCGGGCCGTTGCTAAAGCAACGTTCCCTCGCTTCGCTCGGGTCGAACCTCCTTCCCCGGAGATTCTCATCCTCATGAACTTCATGAAGCAAAAAACCCTGCTCTATGAGCAGGGTTTCGAATGTGGTCGGCGAGAGAGGATTCGAACCTCCGACCCACTGGTCCCAAACCAGTTGCGCTACCAAGCTGCGCTACTCGCCGAATGCGGAGCGCATATTACTGCTGGGGTATGCGCCCGTCAATCCCTTATCATTAAAAAACCGTTCGACTGGCGAGTTTCTCGCCAGTCCGTTTACTTCGCGGCTTTCGCAGCGCCATCAGGGATATGGCACCAGTTGTTATTCTCGTTAATACCGCCGTTAGGTGAGGTATAGCCGAGGCAGCCCATAATGGTGTCGTACAGCTCGACGTGGCGGCGAGGCACTTTCATTTCGGCTTCTTTTTTCAGATGCTGGAACATCTTCTCTTTATCCGGGTTCTCCAGATATTTATCCGACATCCAGACCATCATAGGCACGCGGAACTGCTCTGGCGGAGCCATCTTGCGCGGCGTACCGTGCAGATGCTCATACTCATTAATCGATTCACCGTGGTCAGCGGCATAGAAAACAATCGCTTTCTTGTCGCGCACCTGGTCAATCACGCTCTCGATAAAGTGATCCACATACATCACCGAATTATCGTAAGAGTTGATGAGCTGCTCTTTGGTGCAATCCTTGTCCACGCCCACACACTCCGGTGTCCACTTGGCAAAGCTGCGCGGGTAACGCTGGGTGTAGTTGAAGTGCGAGCCCTTGGTATGCAGGATGATCATATGCTTGCCATCCTGATTGTTGCTCAGGGAGCCTTTCATCTCGTCGATCAGCAGCATATCGTCAACGCTCTTGCCACGGTTACGCGGCTCGGCGCCAATCTGCTCGCGATAGGCGATGTTCTGCGCCATCGTATTGCTGTAGAACCACATCTCGCTCTGCATCGCATACAGATCGGAACTGAATCCAAGCTGATGCAGCACCGAGAAGACGTTTTGTTCTTTCAGAGTACGCTGCGGGTTGTCGTCTGCCCCACCCTCGCGCACAAACATACAGCGCAGTGAGAGCTTCGTCGCGGTATCACAAGAGTAACCACGATAGGCAACCAGGTTCTTCTCCTGCGCCAGTTTCGGCGTGGTGTCACGGTCGTAACCGAGAATCCCCATGTGATCCCAGCGCGTCGTTTCACCGATGATAAAGACCACGTAGGTATCATCGATGTCTTTCGGCGCGTCGTAGGTGAACAGTTTTGCTGGATTCTTCAGTGATTTATTATCAGAGGACTCATCCACCTGCGCCCAGGCGTATAACCCCAGCGCAGAAATCCAGTTAGAGGGCAGATAGGAGTTCGCCACCACCCCGCCGTAGCTTGGCAAATCTACGCCAGAGGTGCGCTCATCATTCTTCTGCTTCACCTCAAGCAAGCGAATCGGCCCCCAAACCATCAGGCCAGCCAGCAGCACCACCGCGACGCTTCTGACGCGCTGTCCCGGCGTGCGCATTTGGCGCAGCAGAGTGTAGCGGCAGCGGTTGCTCCAGATCAGCAGCAGCGGTAGCGCACTCACGCCCACCAGCCACAGAACGAAATGCAGGCCAACCACCTCTTTCGAGAGATCGATATCCGTCGTCATGACTGAGGCAATAATGCCGTAGCCAATAACCACGTTCATAAATGTCATGTAATAGCTGGCGCCCGCCGAACACAGCACCACCAGTGAAGCCAGAACGCGCCAGATACGGCGTCCAAAAAGCGAGAGTAAACGTAATAAGAAGAAGGTGACCAGAACAGTACCAGCCAGCTCCACAACCGCAGCGATTCCTTTCCATACAGTAAAATCTTGTGCGAATCCGTCAAACCGACGGAAAAAAACCGCACCATTCATAAACAGGCCGATGTACAACGCCAGCAAAAAGCTCAGCTTTTGTTGCGTCATCGATTTAATGTATTTCATGCAGGCTACCCGGAAAAAGGGACAGTCACGCGCTTCACTTTTGACTGTAAAAGTGAATCGCGTCGATATTCGCTCAGGGGATCGTTATCAGAAACGTCTAAAGCGTGCTAAGTAGACCACAGCAGAAGGGAAAAGTGGCAGCAGAGTGTGTGATTGCAGTAGATATTTACAAAAAATCAAGTTCGATAGCAGAGTGGGTTAAAAATCGGGCACTTAGGAAGAAAAAGAAAAGGCCGGAAACCCCAGCCTTTTCAGTCAGTCATCAGGCATGCGCTTCGTTAAATACCTGGCGCTGCGGCTGGCGAATCGTAGTGGAAAGCGCCAGAGAAATAATCAGCAGAGCGAAGATAACGCAGAAGGTAACGTAGAAGCCGCCGAACAGAGACGCAATAAGCGATCCGCAAATACTGCCGATACCAAAACCTAAATAAATCACCCCATAATTCTTCGCCAGATTGTTCAGGCCAAAGAACTCGCTGACCAGCGACGGGAATACGGTAATGGTGCCGCCAAAGTTAAAGGCCACGCAGGCGATCGCGGCGAAGAAAGTCATCTCATTCAGCGGGGCAAACAGCAGGGCCGCCATACCCACCAGTGAAACCACCTGCCCCAGCGTAATCACGCGAATGCGGGCAATTTTGTCGGAGAGAATACCCAGCACCAGACGACCAGAAAGGTTAGCGATAGAGATAACCGTCACCGCATTCGCCGCCGTCAACGCATCCAGTTTCACCATGCCCTGCGCAATATCCTTGGCTACGCCAATCACATACAACCCACTCATGCACGCCGTCAGGAACATCACCGCCAGCATCCAGTACTGCGGTTGGCGCATGGACTGAGCCAGAGTGAAATCATTCTCGACCACGCCGTTAACGGTTTTGACTTCCTGCTGAGGCGCGTCTTTCATCAACGTCGCGCCGAACAGAATCATTACCAGCACGATAGCGCCCCAGATCATGAAGGTCTTTTCCAGACCAACGGAGGTCAGCAGATGTGAGTCAATAAACTTGAAGCCGAGGCTGCCCAGGCCATAAGAGCCAATGGAAAACGCCGAAATTAACCCTTTACGCTCCGGGAACCATTTCACGCAGTTCGACAGCGTCAGCAGATAACCCGCGCCGTCCGCCAGGCCAACCAGCACACCGGCGCTCAACCACAGCATCATCAGGTTGCTGGAATGCGCCGTCAGGAAGAACCCCACGCCTAACAGAATGCCCGAAGCCATGGTCACGCGTTTCACACCAAAACGTTCCTGCAATTTACCGGCGATCGACGAAGACAACGCCAGTCCCAGGCTCAGCAGGCCGAAGGAGAACGCGACCTGGCTCACCGGGGCGCCGAGTTTATCGGAAAGCGCGCTGTTGAACAGGCTCCAGGTATAAACCGATCCCAGCGCAAATTGCGTCACAATAGTGCCAAATAAGGTCAGCCAACGAGTGCGGTTGTATGTTGATGTGTTCATGGCAGTTGTCCTGCAAGAGAAATTAAGGGAATTCGCTGCAGACAACGATAAACAAAACCTCATATGGCTTGGGGGAAAACGGCATGAAATGCAGTGGAGACGGAATGAAATGCCTGGAATCGGGAATGAATGACCTTGCCGGGAAGCGCGAAACGCATTTTGTTAGTAACTGCTATCGCTACAAGCCCGGCCATTATTGTATTTAAGATGTTATCGTCAGGTTGATTTTAATAACAATCTCAAAATCTCGCGCTCACTCCTAAGGTGTAGAGATAATCAGCCCCGGTCATCGCGCTATCCGCCTGAGATAATGAGGCATAGGCCGCCATGTGCGGGTAAAGCAGCACGTCAGCCCCCACGGTCACATCCATCCAGTTATCGTATTGCATCGAGGCTGGCAGGCGACTCATGCCGGACTGCGATTTCCACTGATTATCACCAAACTGCTGGTTATAGCTGATCTGCGCCCAAGGTCTGAGACCGCCCAAGCGCGTATCAACCCGCCAGCCGAGCGTGCTGACGCTGGCGTGCCAAAGTGGATCGGTTAACGATTTACTGCCGTTATCACCAAATTCGTTATAAATCATTGGTGAAGAACCATCATAATGCCATGCCGCGACAGGCCCGGTGGTCACATTACGCGTCACCGGTATATTTAAGCCCACGCTCATGGTGCTGGCGGATTCGGCAGGATAATTTTCTGGCATATTCAACGCCAGCCCCGGAACATTCTGGGAAGAACGGATACGCTCCGCGAGAATATCGTCATAACGCGGTTGGTGATCGGCGTCCCATGTATAGCGTTCAGTCGTATTATTTTGCGCATCCGAAACGATATATTCCTGTTGCCAGGCGTAAGCTGTGCTACAAAAAAACAAACAGACGGACACACCCGCCAGGCCAGTAACAGCATGGCGACCACTGATTATTTTTATCATCATCAAAGCGACTCCAGAAAGAGCCGAATTCGGCGATATTTGTCGTTGTTAGAAAGAGGTATGAGGGCAAAGCCCTTAATTAAATATTGTCTTTTTAAGACACACGTCAAGCCAGGTTGGTTGATTTTTTTATGGGTTCATATCATTAAGGAAGAAAACCGATGCAACGATGCGGATGGGTAAGCCAGGATCAGCTCTATATCGACTATCACGATAAAGAATGGGGCGTACCGGAAACCGACGGTAAAAAACTCTTTGAGATGATCTGCCTCGAAGGTCAGCAGGCGGGCTTATCCTGGATTACGGTTCTAAAAAAGCGGGAAAATTACCGCAAAGCCTTCCACCATTTTGACCCCGTCGCGGTGGCGGCCATGACCGAAGAGGATGTGGAATGGCTGGTACTGGACGCCGGAATCATTCGTCATCGCGGTAAAATTCAGGCGATTATCGGCAACGCTCGCGCTTATCTCGCTATGGCCGAAAACGGCGAGCCTTTCTCCGATTTTGTGTGGTCGTTTGTCGACAACACGCCGCAGGTGACCCAGGCCGCAACGATGGCAGAGATCCCCACCTCCACGCCCGCTTCCGATGCCTTGTCTAAAGCATTGAAAAAACGCGGCTTCAAATTCGTTGGCACCACCATTTGCTACTCTTTCCTGCAAGCCTGCGGTCTGGTAAATGATCACATTACGGGCTGTTTCTGCCACCCTGGAGGCCAACATGATCCGCAAATGGCAAAGTGAAAACACCGCGCCACTGCTCAGTTTATGGCTTGAAAGCACCACCGATGCGCACCCGTTTATCGACCCGCAATACTGGATAGAGAGCGAGGCACTGGTGCGCGACGCCTATCTGCCCTCCGCCGAAACCTGGGTGTGGGAAGAGGAAGGCGAAGTGCGTGGATTTATCAGCGTGATGCAAACGCAGTTTATCGGCGCACTGTTTGTCGCAACCGCGCACCTTGGAAAAGGGATCGGCCACGCGTTAATTCAACACGTACAGCAGAATTACCCGTCTCTCAGCCTTGAGGTTTACCAGAAAAACAGTCGGGCGGTGAATTTCTACCATGCTCAGGGTTTTCGCATTGAAGACAGCGCCTGGCAGGAAGAGACTCAACACCCGACGTGGATCATGAGCTGGCAGGCGGATCAAACGCCGTAAGCGTCAGCTCTGGCCCTTGATACTTCTCGACCCATGCCAGCGCCGTGTTCCCCGCGCATCCGTTCCCCAGCTTCGAGCTGGGGAGATCTTTGGTCAGCACGTTCACCGCGCCGTTTTTACAGATCCCGCCTTCCGAGAGATCCAAATCCGGCCACGCCCCCTGATGAATACAGATAACACCGGGCTTAATCCCCTCGCTGACTACCGCACCGGCCAGCACCTGCCCGCGTGAATTCCAGACCCGCACCACGTCGCCATCAACAATTCCGCGCGCTTTCGCATCGTCTTTATGCAAGGTGATCGGCTCGCGCCCGGCCACGGCATAAGATTCACGCAACGATGAATAGTTAAGCTGGCTGTGCAGACGGTGCGCCGGATGAGCAGAGAGGACCTGCAGCTGTTTTGGCTGCGCATTGCCGTGCCACTCGTCCGGCTCCAGCCACATTGGATGCGGCGGGCAGTCGGCATAATTAAAGCTGGCGATACGCTTTGAGAAGATCTCAATCTTGCCGCTTTCAGTTTTCAACGGATGATTTTGCGGGTCGCGGCGGAAATCCGCGAAGCGGACAAACTGCGCATTCTGCTCGCTCTCCGGCATTTCGAAGATTTCATTCGCTTCCCAGAACGCTTTAAACGGCGGGAGTGTCACGCCCTGAGACTCGCCGCGCTGTCCGGCAATCTGATAAAAAGTCTCCAGCCAGTCGAGATCGGATTTACCTTCAGTGAACCGCTCGCGACCGCCCTCTTCCCAGCGCTCACTCAGATCCGCAAACACCTCAAGATCGTCACGCGCCTCATCGCGCGGTGGGACCACACGCTTCATCGGCACCATATGCTGGTTACTGTAGTCGCCGGTCATGGTCAGATCGTTACGCTCAAACGACGTCGTTGCAGGCAGAACGATATCGGCATGTTTGGCCGCCGCGGTCCAGAAGCATTCGGAGATAACTACCAGCTCCGGCTTTTGCCAGGCGCGGATTAGGCGGTTAGTATCCTGATGGTGGGTAAAGTTCGCGCCACCCGCCCACCAGACAAAACGAATATCCGGGAAATTCCTGTCCAGCCCGTTATGCTGGTAAAAACCGCCGGGGTTTTCCAGCGCTTCTACGATGCGCGCCACCGGGATTTTATCCACGGCATCAATGCCGTCCTTGACGGAACCCTGCATCGAGGCCAATACCGCCGCGCGACGCGTTGGGTTACCCCCATTGGCAAAATGATAAGACAAGCCAAAGCCGCCGCCCGGCGTACCAATCTGCCCGAGCATCGCCGCCAGCGTTACCAGCATCCAGTGTTTTTGCTCGCCGAATTGCTGGCGCTGCATTCCCCAGCCGGACATCAGCATGGTGGTGTTTTCGTGGAAAAGAGCCGCCAGTTCACGGATTTTCTCTGCATCGATGCCGCAAATCTCTGCCGCCCATTCGGCGCTTTTGGCAATTCCATCGCTTTTCCCCGTCAGGTAGTCGGCGAATTTTTCAAAACCCTCTGTACAACCGGCAAGGAAATCACTGTCATGCCAGCCGTTTTCGACCAGCGTATGGGCGATCCCCAGCATCATCGCCACGTCGGTACCCATATGCGGAGCCAACCATTCAACGCTGTCACCGAGGAAATCAACGGTTTCAGAGCGCATCGGATCGATACAAATTAAACGCTTGCCGCTTTTTCGCAGCGCATCAAAATAAGGAATACCCTGCTCGTCGCTGGCATTCCACGCAATCTTGAGCGTATTAAGCGGGTTGGCGCTCCACAGCACCACCACGTCCGTATGTTCCAGCACCAGCGGCCAGCTGGTTTGCTGCTGGTAGACCTCATTACCGCCGACAACGTACGGCATAATCGCCTGCGCCGCGCCGGTCGAGTAGTCGCCGAGATGTCCGGTATAGCCGCCCGCCAGACTCATGTAGCGTTGCAGGAGCGTCGCCGCTTTGTGCAGCACGCCGTTCGATCGCCAGCCATAAGAACCCGCGAAAATAGACGCCGGACCGTGAGTCTCACGGATACGTTTGTGCTGCGTGTGGATAAGCGACAGCGCATCGTCCCAGCTCACCCGCACAAATTCATCCTGCCCGCGCGTGCCCTGTGGCTTATCCGGCGACGCCAGAAAACCTTTACGCACCATCGGCCAACGCACACGCGTTTTACTGTGCACTTGATCGCGTACCACCGTTTGTAACGAATTCGGGTGCTGCGTTGGCAGTGCCCCGCGCGAGGACAACACGTTCTCGCCATCGGTTTCCACCAATATAGGGCCCCAGTGGGCAGCGGTCAGAACGGTTTTTGTTGAAGTGGTCAAGCGTGCGCTCCTGATTTGTCTGTTGCAGGTATGACGGCCTTCTTTGAGGCTATTTAAGATTTGGACACAAATTTCAGAGTTAGCCCTGGAATTTTCTGCGTCTCTGGGCGTCATAATCAACCGCCACGCGCTTCGTGGCAAAGAATAAAAAGGATTAAGGAAATAAGATGAATAAACGCGTACTTGTCATTGCAGCTCTGGTCAGCGGCGCGCTGGCGGTTTCTGGCTGCACAACCAACCCTTACACCGGGGAACGTGAAGCGGGCAAATCGGGCATTGGCGCGGGCATCGGCTCGCTGGTTGGCGCAGGCGTTGGCGCACTCTCTTCTTCGAAGAAAGATCGCGGTAAAGGTGCGCTGATTGGTGCCGCAGCGGGCGCTGCCCTGGGCGGCGGCGTGGGATATTACATGGATGTGCAGGAAGCGAAACTGCGCGACAAAATGCAGGGAACGGGTGTGAGCGTGACGCGAAGTGGCGATAATATCATCCTGAACATGCCGAACAACGTGACCTTTGACAGCAGCAGCGCGACGCTGAAACCGGCGGGTGCAAATACTCTGACCGGCGTGGCGATGGTGCTCAAAGAGTACAGCAAAACCGCCGTTAATGTGACGGGCTACACCGACAGCACCGGAAGCCAGGATCTGAACATGCGCCTGTCCCAGCAGCGCGCGGATTCCGTCGCCAGCTCGCTGATAACGCAAGGCGTTGCAGCAACCCGTATCCGCACCAACGGCATGGGCCCAGCGAATCCAATCGCCAGCAACAGCACGGCAGAAGGCAAAGCACAGAACCGCCGCGTTGAGATAACGTTAAGCCCTATTCAATAAGTACATTGCCGGATGGCGGCTCCGTGATAAACGCAAAACGGCAACGCCTGTTGTCGTTTTTAGTGTTTTCTCCCTCTCCCGTGGGAGAGGGCCGGGGTGAGGGCACCAGACCGCACATACCATCCGGCATGAAGCGCTTGCCATCGTTGATTTTCCCGCTAAGGTGTTCTCACTAAATCGAGGGAATCAGCGATGAGCAAATCAGCACGGCCCACCATCAGCGACGTGGCGAAAGCCGCCAAAACCGGTAAAACCAGTATTTCGCGCTATCTCAATGGCGAGAAACATCTGCTTTCCGACGCGCTACTGGCCCGTATTGAGCTGGCCATCGCCGAACTCGATTATCGTCCTAGCCTGATGGCTCGCGGCCTGAAACACGGTCGTACCCGCCTGATCGGCCTGATCATCGCAGATATCACCAACCCCTACTCCGTCAACGTGCTAAGCGGTATCGAAGCTGCGTGTCGCGAAAAAGGCTTTACCCCGCTGGTGTGTAATACCAATAACGAGCTGGACCAAGAACTGCACTATCTCGATCTGTTGCGCAGCTATCAGGTGGAAGGGATCGTGGTCAATGCCGTTGGGATGCGCGAAGAAGGACTCAACCGCCTGCAACAGTCCGCCCTGCCGATGGTGCTCATCGATCGCAAAATCCCGGAATTCGCCTGCGATGTCGTTGGGCTGGATAACACTCAGGCCGCGACGACCGCGACAGAACATCTGATCGAACAAGGTTTCGAAGCGATTCTGTTTATGAGCGAACCGCTGGGTATGGTCAATACTCGCCGCGATCGTCTCAGCGCATTTCGCGCCACGCTGGCCCGTTATCCTGGCGTGATCGCCGAAAATGCCGAAATGCCGCTGCATGAAGCCGCTCAGATGGACAACACCCTGCGCCAGTTCCATACCCGTCATCGAGGAATGCGCAAAGCGGTGATTTCCGCCAACGGTGCACTTACGCTCCAGGTCGCCCGGTCACTCAAGCGCATTGGTCTGAACTGGGGCAGCGATATTGGCCTGCTCGGTTTCGATGAACTCGAATGGGCCGAGCTGGCGGGCGTCGGGATCACCACCCTCAAACAGCCGACCTGGCAGATTGGCTACGCCGCCGTCGAGCAGGTGGTGCGCCGCATTGAAGGCATCACCGACACCGTGCGCGAACAGGTATTCTCCGGCGAGCTGATCGTTCGAGGTTCCACGTCCCGATAACCCCCTTCGTGATAGCGATCATAAATTCAACATCCTGACCTTTTCTTTGGAACCGGTTCCATCTAGCGTATTAAGTATCAGATACGAATGGGAGTCAGCCAATGGGCAGGAAAATTATCGTCGTTACCGCCGCGTATGGCGCAGTTCAAGTCCGCGAGGCAGGCGGCCAGCGGGCCATACTACCGGTTATCGCATCGGCCGGTGCCGATGGCGTCGAGATCCGCCGGGAACTCTTCAACGACGAAGAGCTACAGTCCCTGCCGACGCTGGCGCAGTCTATCGAACTGCTTGGTTTGTTCGCCTGTTACTCCGCCCCTGCTGCGCTACTGATGCCTGACGGCACACTCAACCCGGACCTGCCGCGCTTTCTCGCGGAAGCCAGTACGCTCAATGCCCTGTGGTTGAAAGTCTCGCTGGGCCATTTCCGCGATAAGCAGCCGCTTGAAGAATTACGTGAATTGCTCCTTACGAGCGGCATGACACTGGTGGTGGAAAACGATCAGACCGACTGCGGCCAGCTCGCGCCAATGCAGCGTTTCAAGGCGGCCTGCCGGGTCATGGAGTTGCCCGTCACCCTGACGTTCGATACCGGGAACTGGCTGTGGGTTGGTGAATCACCGGAAGAAGCGGCGCGCCATCTGGCCCCGGCGGTGAGCTACATCCACGTCAAAGCCGCTGTGCCACATCATCAACACTACCGCGCCGTGGCACCTGACAACGCCGATCCTCGCTGGATGGATTTGCTGGACCAGCTTCCAGCAGACGCCCCACGCGGCATTGAGTTTCCGCTTGAAGGCCCTGATTTAGCAGCGGTCACCCGCCATTATGTCAATCTGCTGCGTGAGGAGTCGCGTCATGCCTAATTCTCTGGACGTCATCACCATTGGCGAAGCGATGGCCATGTTTGTGGCCACCGAAACGGGCGAACTGCGCTCGGTCGAGCACTTTATCAAACGCGTTGCGGGCGCAGAACTGAACGTGGCAACCGGTCTGGCACGCCTGGGGCTCAACGTCGGCTGGGTCAGCCGCGTGGGCGACGACAGCTTTGGTCAGTTTATCCTGGACTCACTGAAAAAAGAGGGTATCAACGCCGAAGGTGTGACACTCGATAGCCGCTTCACCACCGGTTTTCAGCTCAAATCTAAGGTCGATAATGGAACCGATCCCATTGTGGAATATTTCCGCAAAGGATCTGCCGCGAGCCATCTCTCAACGCAGGATTATCATCCCGCTTACTTTGCCTCCGCGCGGCATTTGCATTTGAGCGGCGTCGCGGCTGCACTCTCCGAGAGCTCGTATGCCCTACTCGATCACGCGGCCAGCGCCATGAAAGCCCTGGGCAAGACAATCTCTTTCGATCCAAACCTGCGCCCGGTGCTGTGGAAAAGCGAAGCGGAAATGGTTGAAAAGCTTAATCATCTGGCGTTCCAGGCCAACTGGGTTCTGCCTGGTCTGAAAGAGGGCATGATCCTGACCGGACAGAACACACCGGAAGGAATTGCTGATTTTTATCTCAATCAGGGCGTGAACGCAGTCGTGCTGAAAACCGGTGCCGACGGCGCATGGTTCAAAACTGCCGCCGGAGAAAAAGGCGCGATAGCTGCGGTGAAAGTCGAAAACGTTGTCGACACCGTCGGCGCAGGAGATGGATTCGCCGTGGGAGTGATCAGCGCCCTGCTGGAAGGCAAAACGCTGCAACAGGCCTTAGTTCGCGGGAACAAGATCGGTTCGCTCGCCATTCAGGTACAAGGCGACAGCGAAGGATTGCCGACCCGCGCACAACTTTCCGAGTAACCATAATTAGCCACCGTGTACCCTACAGACAACGGCGGTATAAACCTCAACAACAGAGGCAAGCCCATGAACAAATCGACCAATGCAGTCAAACGCTGGTGGTACATCATGCCGATCGTGTTTATCACGTACAGCCTGGCGTATCTCGATCGCGCGAATTTTAGTTTCGCCTCCGCCGCAGGGATCACCGAAGATCTGGGGATCACCAAAGGCGTCTCCTCCCTGTTAGGTGCCCTGTTCTTCCTGGGCTATTTCTTCTTCCAGATCCCCGGCGCGATTTACGCCGAACGCCGCAGCGTGCGCAAACTGATTTTTGTGTGCCTGATTTTATGGGGAGCCTGCGCGTCGCTCACCGGTATGGTCAATAACATCCCGGCGCTGGCGGCCATTCGTTTTGTCCTCGGTGTGGTTGAAGCAGCCGTGATGCCCGCCATGCTTATCTATATCAGCAACTGGTTTACCAAATCCGAACGATCACGCGCCAATACCTTCCTGATCCTTGGCAACCCGGTGACCGTTCTGTGGATGTCCGTGGTATCGGGATACCTGATTCAATCGTTCGGCTGGCGTCACATGTTCATCATCGAAGGATTTCCGGCCATCATCTGGGCATTCTGCTGGTGGGTACTGGTAAAAGACAAACCGACACAAGCGACCTGGCTTTCCGCCAGTGAAAAAGCCGCGCTGCAGGCTGAACTGGATAAAGAACAGCAGGGGCTGAAAGCGGTACGCAACTACGGTGAGGCATTCCGCTCACGCAACGTGATTCTGCTTTGCATGCAATATTTCGCCTGGAGCATTGGCGTCTACGGTTTCGTCCTGTGGCTGCCATCGATTATTCGCAGCGGCGGTGAAAATCTCGGTATGGTGGAAGTGGGCTGGCTGTCATCGGTGCCATATCTGGCTGCGACCATCGCGATGATAGTGGTGTCGTGGGCGTCGGATAAACTGCAAAACCGTAAGCTTTTCGTCTGGCCGCTGCTGCTGATTGCCGCTTTCGCGTTTATCGGTTCCTGGGCGGTCGGTGCGAACCATTTCTGGGTGTCTTACACGCTGCTGGTGATCGCCGGTGCGGCGATGTATGCGCCTTACGGTCCGTTCTTTGCCATCATCCCGGAGATGTTGCCGCGTAATGTCGCCGGTGGCGCGATGGCCCTGATCAACAGCATGGGCGCGCTAGGATCGTTCTTCGGCTCGTGGTTTGTCGGCTATCTGAACGGTACAACCGGCAGCCCGTCGGCCTCGTACATATTTATGGGGGTGGCACTTTTCGCTTCAGTATGGCTTACTTTGATTGTTAAGCCTGCTAATAATCAACAAATCCCTGCTGGCGCACGCCACGCCTGAATCCTTTAAAATCAACGGAGATTAGCATGAAGCCGTCCGTCATTTTGTATAAAGCACTGCCCAACGATCTACAGAAGCGTCTTGAGGAACACTTTACCGTCACCCAGGTAAAGAATCTTAGCCCGGATACCGTGGCGCAGCACGCAGACGCCTTTGCCCGCGCCGAAGGGCTGCTGGGTTCAAGCGAAAAAGTGGATAGCGCATTGCTGGAAAAAATGCCGAAGCTTCGTGCCACCTCAACCATATCCGTCGGCTACGACAACTTTGATGTCGAGGCGCTCAACGCACGCAAGGTTCTATTGATGCACACGCCAACTGCACTCACGGAGACGGTCGCAGATACGCTGATGGCGCTGGTACTCAGCACCGCGCGTCGTGTGGTCGAAGTGGCCGAACGTGTGAAAGCGGGTGAATGGACCAAGAGTATCGGTCCCGACTGGTTTGGTGTGGATGTCCACGGCAAAACGCTGGGGATTGTCGGCATGGGACGTATCGGGCTGGCGCTGGCCCAGCGTGCACATTTCGGGTTTAACATGCCGATTCTGTACAACGCGCGCCGTCAGCACAAAGAAGCCGAAGAACGTTTCAATGGCCGTTACTGCGATCTGGATACACTGCTACAGGAAGCGGATTATGTCTGTCTAATCCTGCCTCTGACGGACGAGACCCATCATCTGATCGGCAAAGCAGAGTTTGCGAAAATGAAAAAATCCGCCATTTTTATCAACGCTGGCCGTGGGCCAGTGGTGGATGAAAAGGCTTTGATTGCCGCATTGCAAAACGGTGAGATTCACGCCGCCGGCCTGGATGTCTTTGAGCAAGAGCCGCTGCCGGTCGATTCCCCGCTGCTGACGTTGCCAAACGTGGTGGCCCTGCCGCATATCGGCTCGGCTACGCATGAGACGCGCTACAGCATGGCATCCACTGCGGTGGACAACCTGATCGATGCGCTTAACGGGAAAGTAGAGAAGAACTGCGTGAACCCGCAGGTCAAATAATCAAAAAGCTTTAAACGAAAAAAACCCGCCAGAGGCGGGTTTTTAAATTCTTGTGCTGCTGAGTTGGAAGCTTACAGGCTTACAACGTTACCAGCTGCTGGGCCTTTAGCGCCGCTTTCGATGGTGAAGGAAACTTTCTGACCTTCGTCCAAAGATTTGTAGCCTTCGTTCTGGATAGCAGAGAAGTGTACGAATACATCTTTAGAGCCATCGTCAGGAGTGATGAAGCCGAAGCCTTTATCAGCGTTGAACCATTTTACCAGACCAGTCATTTTACCAGACATAGAAATTACCTTTTTAAAATACGTTTTGCCTTCCGGCGCGATGATGGCATGTGTTACAGATTTTTAAGCGATGAAGGAAGGGTCACTACGAAGGTATCTTTGGATAACTCATCTGGACTACTTAACTAAACTGCTTTAGGTCTGTGTAACAAACCGACGGGGATATTTATACCTATGTGGTAGATGAATGACAAGCATTATTTTTATCAATCTATAAAAAACCCCGCTCGATGCGGGGTTTTTTATCTTATTCCGTCGCGGTGACTGCCGCGCCCCACGCCTGGGTAAAGGCCTGGTGCTGAGAGGCCAGAGGCCCAATCAGCGTATTGTACTGGCTGGCTTGCTGGGACGTAGGGAACTGAATGCCGTTAGAGACAAAGCTCACCTGAGTACCCTGCTGGGAGATAAAATCGCCCACCTGCACCAGCTGCTGGCTAAAGATCTGCGCGGCTGGAATCAGCGGCTGCATTGCATCCGAAGGTTTGGTCACGACTTTCTCGTATACCTGATCGAATACGGGCTTCAGATCTTCACCCTGTTTCAGTGCGGAACGCGCAGCATCAGCCTGCATTTTTGCATTCTGCAGCTGCTGGCTTAATACACCAAGCGCACCGTTAGACTGGCGCAGAGGTTCACGCTGGGTCATATAGTCCTGTGGAACGCGAATCGCATTCACGCTGTCCACAACCGGACGAAGACCGGAATCCATCGCCTGATTCACCTGCTGTGAATAACCATAAAGGATGGCGTAATCGGAAACGAAGGGACCAAACTGTTTTTTCTGATCCGCAGTCAGCGTCGGCAAATGCTCGCCACTGCGCATCACGGTATTCTGTAGAAAATCGATAAACGCTTTACGCTGATCGCCTTCTTTATCGAAACACCCGCTCAGGCTAACTACCATCAATATCGCCGCAATAGGCGCAAACCAGCGAGAGCAGGACTTTCCTGTCGCCATTTTAATACTCCTTTCACCCAAAAAACGCACACCGACACACGCGTGCCCGACGCTCACAAGGATAGTCCAGGTCAGGCTGGCAAGATACTATTTTCATGCAAAACGGCTATTGCCGTTTTTTTTCTTACGATTTACAAAAAAATACCAGGCAAAGCCTGTTTTTGAATAATCAGGCAATTACCGTCAGTGACCGTTCTGCTGAAACGAATAAGGCGATCGTTACCGCACAATTAGTCACAGACGTGACGATCTTTTGCTTCTTTTGCAGGCTATTCTTAATTGGCTCTCTGATGTTCACGATCCCGCTGTGTGATTTAAGAGGAGTTCTTAATGGAATCTAAAGATCCTATGCTTGAGCTGTTAAGCAGCCTGGAACAAATTGTTTTTAAAGATTTATCGCAGACAGTCACCCCGTCCCAAAAGTCGAATCCTTTTACAGAATTTGAGCGATTACGCAAAGGGACAGGGCTAAAAATCGATGATTTCGCCCGAGAGATGGGCGTCAGCGTGGCAACGGTGCATGAGTGGGAATCAAAACGTGTAAAACCCTCCGTGACCGAGCTTAAACTGATGCGCATGATTCAGGTTGCTTCAACAATGAGTACGCAGTGAGTTGATTTGTTAATGTTACCGCCCCCGCAATTGCGGGGGGTTTGTATTTTTAGAGCCTTTCACAGCGCCACCCTTTCTCCGTCCATACCAGCTCATGCGTCAGCTTTAGCCCATCGAGGAACGCCTGATCGTGTGAAACCACCAGCAACGCGCCGGGAAAATCGGCCAACGCCGCTTCAATCGCCCGCATAGAAGCCAAATCCAGATGGTTAGTCGGCTCATCCAGAAGCAGCAATTGCGCAGCCTCTTCCCGCCACAGTACACAGGCCAGTGCAGCTTTTAGACGCTCGCCGCCGCTCAGCTCGCCCAGCGGCAGGGAGACTTTATCCGCGCCCAGTTGAAGCTGCGCCAGACGACTGCGCAGCACGCCCTCATCCAGCGGCGTGTCGTGCAGATTGAGATGCGTCATCACCGACTGAGTGAGATCGAGCTGCGACAAATGTTGATCGAGATACGCCGTTTTCACCGACACGCTGCATGAGCCGGAAACAGGTTCCAGTTCCCTCAGAATGACCTTTAGTAGCGTTGATTTCCCGCAGCCGTTCGGCCCGCGCAGCGCTACACGCATTGGCCCGTCGATGCGCCAGTTAACCGGTGGCATAGTCACGTACGGCAGGACCAAATCTTCCAGCACCACCGCCTGCTTGCCCTCGGCGATACGGCTACCCGGCAGAGTAAACATCACCGGACTGTCGTCCTCAACGCGTTCCCGCGCCTGGCTGACGGCAGCATTCAGGGCATCATTTTGCTCATGATGCTGCTTACGCCACGTCCCAGGCCGCTCTTTCGCCGCCATTTTATATTTGATGCGTTCAAATGAAGCGATATTGAGCGTATCAACCGTACGCAAGGTTTGCGCCGAGCGCCGCTGGCTGGCGTCATGTTCTTTATGCATTCGGGCACGGGTGCGTTTACGTTCGGTGGCCGCATGCTCCAGCGCCGCGCGCGCCGCCTGCTGTTCGGCATCCCTCTGGCGTTGGTAGTCGGCATAGTTGCCGCCATAAACACGCAGGCCTGCACCACTGAGTTCCAGAATGCGCGGCACCTGCGCCAGTAACTCACGATCGTGTGAAGCCACCATTACGCCACCCACCCGGCACGTCAGCTGGTCGTAAAACCATTCACGGCCCTCTCTGTCGAGGTGATTGGTTGGCTCATCCAGCAGCAAATAATCGGCATCGGCGGTAAAAGCTCCACATAGCAAGGCGCGCACGCGCTCTCCGCCACTCAGTTCAGAAGCGAGTTTATCGGGATCAAAATGAGGAAGATGTGCCGCGAGAAATGCCGAGGTTAATCGTTCTGCTAAGTCCCAGTAACCTTCGAGACGTTCGAGATCTTCCGGCTGGTAATCGCCGCTGTCGATGCGCTGACGGGCCGCAAAAATCTCAGCGTAGCCCAGCAGTTCAGCAAGCGTAGTATGGGCAGAAATATCATGCTGTTGAGCGACATACACATGCGATCCCAGGCGCTCGATATGGCCACTCGCCGGTGAATCCAGCGCGGCCAGCAGGCGTAAAAGACGTGTTTTGCCGCTGCCATTACGCCCAACCAGCGCATAGAGCGACGGCTCGAGCGAGAAATTCAGCGGACCAAAAAGGGTATCGCCCGTCGCAAACTGACAGGTGACCTGATGCAAAATAAAAGAAGGGGATTGCGCAAAATGAGCCATAAGCACTCCTGAATGAAATCAAAACATCCCCTGCCGACGCAAAAGCGTTTAGCAAGGATCGAAATTCATCAGTCGTGTTTGTTCATTTTCGGTAAGCGCTCCAGAGAGGAAAAATTAACGCGGTTAGGATAGCGGCATCAGCCTGGTGATTTCAAGGTGATTTTTTAAGCATAAAAAAACCCGCCGCAGCGGGTTTCATAACCGGTAGGCCCGTGCAAGCGTAGCGCCGCCGGGCAAAAGGGACGTTACTGCAGGAGCGAAATATCTGCAACGCGCAGGAACAGTTCACGCAGTTTTTCGAGCATAGAGAGGCGGTTAATGCGCAGCTCTTTATCCTCAACGTTAACCATTACTTTCTCGAAGAAGGCGTCGATCACTTCACGCAGTTCAGCCAGTTCGACCAGCGCTTCCTGATAGCGGCCTTCAGCAAAGAATGGCTCCAGCTTGTCGCGCAGTACCACAACTTGCATTGCCAGCGCGATCTCTTCCGGCTCTTTCAACGTCGCGGCGTTCACACGCTCGGTCAGCTTCTCGTCGGATTTCGCCAGGATATTGGAAACACGCTTGTTGGCCGCAGCCAGCGCGGACGCCGCTTCCAGAGTACGGAAGTGGGAAACCGCCTTCATGCGAGCATCAAAATCTGCCGGACGGGTCGGACGACGCGCCAGAACCGCCTGAATGGTGTCGACGGTGTAACCTTCGTCCTGATACCAGGCGCGGAAACGGCCAAGCATAAAGTCGATAACGTCATCTACCACTTTGGCGTTGGTCAGCTTGTCGCCGTACAGACGCACTGCTTCTTCGGTCAGCGTCTGCAGATCCAGATTCAGGTTCTTTTCAACGATGATACGCAGCACGCCCAGCGCCGCACGACGCAGTGCAAACGGATCTTTGTCGCCTTTCGGATGCTGACCGATACCGAAGATCCCCGCGAGGGTATCCATCTTATCGGCAATCGCCACAGCACAAGCCACCGGGTTAGACGGCAGATCGTCACCCGCAAAGCGCGGCTGATACTGCTCGTTCAGCGCAACGGCGACATCTTCCGCTTCGCCATCGTGACGCGCGTAGTGCATGCCCATTACGCCCTGGGTGTCGGTAAATTCGAACACCATGTTGGTCATCAGGTCGCATTTAGACAGCAGGCCTGCGCGGGTCGCGTGGTTTACGTCAGCGCCAATCTCGCGAGCGATCCAGCCGGACAGCTCTGCGATACGATCGGTTTTGTCACGCAGCGTGCCGAGCTGTTGCTGGAACAGGACGGTTTGCAGGCGTGGCAGGTGATCTTCAAGACGTTTTTTACGGTCGCTGTTAAAGAAGAACTCAGCATCCGCCAGACGTGGACGAACCACTTTCTCGTTACCGGAGATAATCTGCATCGGATCTTTTGATTCGATGTTCGCCACGAAGATAAAGTTCGGCAGCAGTTTGCCGTCCGCCGCGTAAACCGGGAAGTATTTCTGGTCACCTTTCATGGTGTAGACCAGCGCTTCCGCCGGGACGGCGAGGAATTTCTCTTCGAACTTCGCGGTCAAGACCACTGGCCATTCCACCAGCGAGGTCACTTCTTCCAGCAGGCTTTCGCTCAGATCGGCGTTGCCACCAATTTTGCGTGCTGCTTCTTCCGCGTCCGCTTTGATTTTGGCTTTACGCTGTTCGTAATCAGCGATGACTTTGCCGCGCTCCAGCAGGATCTGCGGATACTGATCGGCGTTGTCGATGGTGAGTTCTGGCTCGCCCATGAAGCGATGGCCGCGAATCACGCGATCGGATTTGATGCCCAAAATGGTGGCCGGAACGACTTTATCGCCCAACAGCAGGGTCACGGTGTGAACCGGACGCACAAAGTGCACGTCGCTCGCACCCCAGCGCATCAGTTTTGGGATTGGCAGTTTGGCAAGTGAGGTGGCGATCATGTTTGGCAGCAGCGTTTCTGCACTTTCACCTTTCACATGAGCGCGATACAGCAGCCACTCACCTTTATCGGTGGTCAGACGCTCGGCCTGGTCAACGGTGATACCGCAGCCACGTGCCCAGCCTTCTGCGGCTTTGCTCGGTTTACCTTCGGCATCAAACGCCTGGGCAATGGCCGGACCGCGTTTTTCAACTTCACGATCCGCCTGCGATGCCGCCAGGCCAGCGACTTTCAGCGCCAGACGACGCGGAGCCGCAAACCATTCGACGTTACCGTGTGCCAGGCCAGCGTTATCCAGCTCAGCCGTAAAGTTCGCAGCAAAGGATTCCGCCAGGCTGCGCAGGGCTTTTGGTGGCAGCTCTTCGGTGCCGATTTCCACCAGGAAAGTATTCTCAGACATGGCCGCCTCTTATTTATTTCGGTTGCACATCGGGAAGCCAAGGGCTTCCCGGGACGCGTAGTAAGCTTCTGCAACGGCTTTGGTCAGCGTGCGGATACGCAGAATATAGCGCTGACGTTCAGTCACGGAGATTGCTTTACGGGCGTCGAGCAGGTTAAAGCTATGGGCGGCCTTCAGAATACGCTCGTAGGCTGGCAGCGGCAGCGGAGATTCCAGCGCCAGCAACTGCTGCGCTTCTTTCTCGTACTGCTCGAAGCAGGTGAACAGGAAGTCCACATCCGCGTATTCGAAGTTATAGGTGGATTGCTCCACTTCGTTCTGATGGAACACGTCGCCGTAAGTGGTTTTACCCAGCGGGCCGTCGCTCCAGACCAGGTCGTAAACGCTGTCTACGCCCTGAATGTACATAGCCAAACGTTCCAGACCGTAGGTGATTTCACCGGTGATCGGCTTACACTCAAGACCGCCAACCTGCTGGAAGTAAGTGAACTGCGTCACTTCCATGCCGTTCAGCCACACTTCCCAGCCCAGACCCCAGGCACCCAGCGTTGGGTTTTCCCAGTTATCTTCCACGAAGCGGATGTCATGAATGGTCGGGTCCACGCCCAGCTCTTTCAGTGAACCGAGGTACAGCTCCTGAATATTATCTGGAGACGGCTTAATCACCACCTGGAACTGATAATAGTGCTGTAAGCGGTTCGGGTTTTCACCATAGCGCCCATCGGTCGGACGACGGGAGGGTTGCACATACGCGGTTGCCATAGGTTCAGGCCCCAGCGCACGCAGGCTAGTCATCGGGTGTGAAGTGCCGGCGCCAACTTCCATGTCCAAAGGTTGAACAATGGTGCAGCCCTGGCGAGCCCAGTAATCCTGTAACGTCAGGATCAGGCCCTGAAAGGTCTTGGTATCAAACTTTTGCATAGTATTTCGTGCTGGATACGTGTGGTTTAAATGGAAGGGATCAGTATACCCGCTGACTGCAAGATATACAGTACGAAACGGGTTTGTTTAGGGAAAATTGGGGAAATAAGGCTCTTAGCGCATGGAGAGATGCAAAAACTGCCCGTCTGCGTCAAAAGAGCAGGTAAAGCCCTCTTTACGCGCCGTATACCCACGCATCTCGTAGCTGCCCTGGAATTGCTCAAAGCCGGTCACGTCAATCTTCTGCGTGCCGGTGTTATAGCGATGAGCCGCCTGATCCTTGCACAGTTGCTCCATATTGAGCGAGCGTTCCGGGCTGACTTTGCTTTTCTGCGCTCGTTGTACCGGAGCGTCTTCCTGTGAACTGCACCCTGCAAGCAAAACGAGCAGAATCAGTGACGCAGCGCGCGTGATCATCATTTTTATTACCGCCGTGTTTTCTGGCTGTTATTTTTAGTATTAAAACTTTATAGATTATGGTCCGGCATTCTGCGAATCTCGCGACTTTCGTTCAAGCCCGCCTGGACAAACTCAGAATTATCCAGTGAGAGGCTAGCACACAATGACAGTCAGACCGTATTTGCCACCAGAACAGAGGAACTGATGCAGTCAAAAATTAGCTGGATTGATAATTTGCGAGGGATTGCGTGCTTGATGGTCGTGATGATTCACACCACAACCTGGTATATCACTAATGCGCACAGCATCAGCCCGATGAACTGGGATATTGCCAATATCCTCAACTCGGCATCACGCGTCAGCGTCCCGCTGTTTTTCATGATTTCCGGTTATCTTTTTTTCGGCGAGCGCAGCGCGCAGCCGCGCCACTTCTTGCGTATCGGTTTGTGCCTGCTGTTTTACAGCGCCGTAGCCCTGCTCTATATCTTCCTGTTTACCTCGATCAACGGTGAGCTGTCGCTGCGATATCTGCTGCAAAAACCTGTTTTCTATCACCTGTGGTTTTTCTTCGCCATCATTGTGATTTATCTGGTTTCCCCTCTGATTCAGGTGAAAAACGTGGGCGGAAAGATGCTGCTGGCGCTGATGGTGGTGATTGGTCTGCTCGCCAATCCCAATACCGTTTCGCAGAAAATTGGCGGCTTTGAGTGGCTGCCGATCAACCTCTATATCAATGGCGATACGTTTTACTACGTGATTTATGGAATGCTGGGCCGGGCGATCGGGATGCTGGATACGCGTAAATCCTGGCTGACGTGGCTATGCTGTGCGCTGTTTATCGCGGCGGTCGTTGTTATCTCTCGTGGGACATTGCATGAACTACAGTGGCGAGGGAATTTTGCCGATACCTGGTATGTCTACTGCGGCCCGATGGTCTTTATCTGCGCCATTTGCCTGCTGACGCTCGTCAAAAACACCCTTAATACGCGCCCACTTCCCGTTCTGGCGCTTATCTCTCGTCACTCGCTCGGTATTTACGGCTTTCACGCGCTGGTGATCCACGCTCTACGCACACGCGGATTCGAGCTAAAAAGCTGGCCGGTTCTGGATATGGTGTGGATTTTCACCGCGACATTGTTTATCAGCCTGCTGCTGTCGATGCTGCTACAGCGCGTGGACACGCGTCGATTTGTCAGCTGATCGCCCGCTGTTTTGCCCGGTGAAACTGGCGTGGGGATGAAAACCCGGCGGCGATAGACGCCTGCTCCACGCCGCGCCCCTGTAACAGCCACTGTTGGGCCATCGCCAGCCGCAGCTGTTCAAGGTAGTCGCGCACGCTGATGCCCAGATGCTCCTGAAACAGTCGCGTTAAATGTCGGGGACTGACGTGCGCCAGGGCAGCAATGTCCGCCAGCTGCCAGCCTTTTTGCGGCTCAGCGGTGAGCGCATCCTGCGCGCGGTGGATGGCCGGATGCAGATGGTTGCGATAGCGCAGCCAGGGTGAAAGCTGCGGATCGTCACCCGAACGCCGAAACCACACCACCATTTCCCGCGCGACAGCCAGCGCCTTTTCCGGCCCACACAGGCGGTTCATCAGGTGCAGCGCAAGATCGATACCTGAGGTGATCCCGGCACTGGTCCAGATATTCCCGTCCTGCACAAAAATACGATTCTCTTTGATAACCGCCCCTGGCGCGGCGTCGCGAAGACGGGCGATCACATCGTGATGGGTCGTGCACTGCTTCCCGGTGAGTAAACCTGATTTGGCCGCCAGCAGTGCGCCGGAGCAGACGCACATCACGGTGATAGCCTGGCGATGGATGTCAGGCTGCATGCGCATCAGCCAGTGCTGTACGCATTGAGCCTGAGGCGTTGAGAATTGGTGACGAGAATCGCTCACGCCCGGTAATACCAGCAAACTGCCATCGGGCAGTGAGTCAGGTAAAGGCGCAATACCGCCCATCGTCAGGCCAATCGAGGTGGGGACTTCCGGCTGTGGGCCGATGTAGTGCAGGCGAAACGCGTCGCCCGCCAGCACAAAAGTTTCTGCCGGGCCAGACATATCCAGCGCCAGCACTCCCGGCAACATCACAAACCAGACGTCAATACTCATCAGAGTGACTCCAGCGTCTCCGCCACAGTTTTGATTTCAGCAAAACGCCCGGCCAGCACCGTTTCCGTGCGATGGCGTAGGTCGTCGGTATTGAGCGTGACGCCCTTCCAGGTCATCGGGAACGTCAAGGTGGCTTCGCTGACAAATGTTACCGTATAGCCCAAATCTGACGCGACTCGCGCGGTGGTTTCGCAGCACTGTTCCGTGCGCAGGCCACAAATAACAAGATGGTTAATATCACGCTCGCGTAGCCAGTGGTCAAGGCCCGTATCCGTAAAGGCATTATGCACATGCTTCTGGAATACGACGGCAGGCTGATGGCGTAAAAAGGACATCGGCGTTACAAAACCACTTTGCAGGGAGAATGGGCGCGTATCGTCAACGTGGAAGATATCAACGACAGGGATATCGCGCGATTCACAGCCTTCGATCAGCCCAAGAATGGCCTGCTGAAACGCCTGAAATCCCTCTTCCTGCCAGTATTCGCGATGATGGAACGACTGCTGAGTATCGATGTTAATGAGTGCGGTGCGCGACATGGTGATGCTCCTCGCCAGTGGGTGTATCTCTATACTGACGAGGAGAGCGTTTCACGAGAAGACCAAAAAAGGACATCCTCACGTCGCTTCGGGACAACCTATCTTTACGACATTAACGGCAGAAGCTGTTGATAGATTTTACGGAACACTTCGCGGCGTTCGGCGTAACGTGCATGGCGCACCGCGTCCGGTTTGTGTTCCTGTTCCAGCGTAAGCTGCGGTAGAAGCTGCGCCAGGGGTTTGTCAGGGTTGACGGCAATCTGCGCCAGACGCGCCGCGCCCAGAGCCGGCCCCACGTCGCCGCCGGTGCGGTAATCAAGCTGCAAACCGCTGATATCTGCCAGCATCTGCCGCCAGTAGCTGCTTCTCGCGCCTCCACCGATCAGGGTAATGCTGGTCGGTTTTAGCCCGCAGTCATGAACTACATCCATGCCATCTGCCAGTGCATAACCAACGCCTTCGAGCACCGCACGCGCCAGTTCGGCCGGGCCATGCTGATGCGTTAAGCCGAAGAAGACACCTTTCGCCTCTGGATTATTGTGCGGCGTGCGCTCACCTGAAAGATACGGCAAGAACCACACGGCACCCGCTTCTTCATTGGCCTGCTGTGCCGCCGAAATGAGCGCGGGAACATCTTTAAGCCCTGTCAGGTTTGCCGCCCAGTCCAGACACGACGCGGCGCTTAACATCACCGACATCAAATGCCATTTCCCCGGCAACGCGTGGCAGAAGCTGTGCACCGCGCTCTCCGGATTGCTGCGATAACCATCACTCACCGCAAAGTAGACGCCTGAGGTACCGAGCGACAGCATCGCCTGTCCTGCATCAACCATCCCAACGCCTACGGCACCCGCCGCGTTATCGCCCCCGCCCGCCACCACCGGCACGGCAGGCATATCCCAGCTATCCGCAATCGACGGATTGAGCACGCCGGTGATTTCGCTGCCCTCGAAGAGCGCAGGCATGTGATCACGGGTCAATTGGCATGCATCGAGCATCGCCTCGCTCCAGTCGCGTTTAGCAACATCAAGCCACATCGTTCCCGCCGCGTCCGACATGTCGCTGGCGAAATCACCGGTCATACGAAAACGCAGATAATCTTTTGGTAGCAAGACTTTCGCTACCTGCTTAAAAATGTCCGGCTCGTGGCGTTGCACCCACAGTAGCTTAGGCGCAGTGAAGCCTGGCATCATCAGGTTACCGGTGATTTGGCGTGACGTCGGCACCCGTTCTTCGAGGAACGCACACTCTTCGGCGCAACGTCCGTCATTCCACAAAATCGCCGGGCGTAGTATGCGGTGTTCACTGTCCAGCAAGGTTGCACCGTGCATTTGTCCGGCAATCCCCAGCGCGTTGACCTCACGCAAACTGTGCTGTTGGCCCAATGCTCTTATCACGCGATCTGTCGCCTGCCACCACGCTTCCGGGTCCTGCTCTGACCATAACGGGTGCGGGCGCGAGACGTGCAGCTTCTCAGTGTGCGAGGCCAGCACGTCGCCTTGCTCGTTTAACAGAATGGCTTTCACACCCGATGTGCCAAGATCAATCCCGATATACATAGTGGTGACTCCTTTAACAGAAACGCCCGGTGGCGCGAAGCTTACCGGGCCTACATTGACCGTAGATTGTAGGCCGGGCAAACAAAGCTCCGCCCGGCATTATCGATCACTTATCAAACAGGTAGTGATTCACCAGGTTTTCCAGCAGCTCCTGGTGGCCGCTCTGATGGCTCGGCGCCAGACTATGCTGTTCAGCGTACTTCGCGATCTCAGCAAGGGATAACTGGCCTTTCAAAATTTGCTGGCCAAGCTCACTGTTCCAGCCGGAATAGCGCTTCGCCACACGTTTATCCAGCTCGCCGTCTTCAATCATGCGGGCCGCCACTTTCAGCGCCAGCGCCATAGTGTCCATCGCGCCAATATGGCCGTAGAACAGATCGTATTTATCGGTGCTTTGACGACGCACTTTGGCGTCAAAGTTCAGGCCGCCCGTCGTGAAGCCACCTGCTTTGATGATTTCGTACATCACCAGCGCATTCTCTTCAACACTGATCGGGAACTGGTCGGTATCCCATCCGAGCTGCGGGTCACCACGGTTTGCATCGACAGAACCGAAGATACCCAGGGCAATCGCAGAAGCAATTTCATGATGGAAAGAGTGCCCTGCCAGGGTCGCGTGGTTGGCCTCGATATTCACTTTGATCTCTTTTTCCAGACCAAATTGCTTGAGGAAACCGTACACCGTCGCGACGTCGTAATCGTACTGGTGTTTGGTGGGCTCCTGCGGTTTCGGTTCAATCAGCAAGGTACCGCGGAAACCGATTTTGTGTTTGTGATCGACCACCATCTGCATGAAGCGGCCAATCTGCTCACGTTCCTGACGCAGGTCAGTGTTGAGCAGCGTTTCGTAGCCTTCGCGACCGCCCCACAGGACGTAATTCTCACCACCCAGCTTATGCGTGGCATTCATTGCGGTCACGACCTGAGTAGCGGCCCAACTGAACACTTCAGGGTCTGGGTTGGTTGCCGCACCCGCGCCGTAGCGAGGGTTGGTGAAGCAGTTTGCCGTGCCCCACAGCAGCTTCACGCCGCTTTGCTGCTGTTTTTCACCCAGATAATCCACCATCTGAGCAAAGTTGTTCAGATACTCTTTAAGCGTCGCGCCTTCCGGAGAGACGTCAACATCGTGGAAGCAGTAATACGGAACGTTCAGTTTGTGGAAAAACTCGAATGCCACATCGGCTTTGCGTTTCGCCAGTTCTAGCGCTTCGCCAGGCTGCTGCCACGGACGGTCGAACGAGCCGACACCGAACATATCCGCGCCATTCCAGCAGAAGGTGTGCCAGTAGCAGGCGGCGAAACGCAAATGGTCTTCCATGCGCTTACCCAGCACCAGCTCGTCCGGGTTGTAGTGACGAAATGCTAACGGATTGGTGGATTTCGGGCCTTCATAGCGAACGCGGTCGAGTTGGTCGAAATAAGCTTGCATAGTGAACTCCATAATCAAGAGGTGCGTCGAGTATTCGATGATGGAGTAATAGTGAATACTCATTGCGTCTTGCTCAATTACGTTATTTCACACTGGTATTGAGAGAATGCACAAACGTGCGCTGGCTCGCAAAATTAATACGCAAGCAAACGAATTTTCGGCGCTTATTCCAGAATCATGTGTAATTAATAAGTTGCGCATTTTAAAATCAGATCGCGGTCATAAATTCGCAAATAAACCAAATATCGTAATGAGAAGATAAAAATCTGTAATTGCTAGTTTCCCTTTCCCCGTTAAGAATTTGCTGCGTATCTGGCAGTAAAAGATTCTTTTGTCCAAGCCTTACCACCCTACAAAAAAGGTAAAATAATGATGACGATAAGAAACCTGTGCCTTACTCTCTGTGCTTCGCTACTGCTAACAAGCGTTGCGGGACATGCTAAAGAAGTCAAAATCGGAATGGCAATTGATGATTTGCGCCTGGAGCGCTGGCAAAAAGACCGCGATATTTTTGTGAATAAAGCAGAATCACTCGGCGCAAAAGTGTTTGTTCAATCAGCCAATGGCAATGAAGAAACGCAGATGTCGCAAATCGAAAATATGATTAACCGTGGCGTAGATGTCTTGGTCATTATTCCTTACAACGGTCAGGTGCTGAGTAATGTGATAAAAGAGGCAAAACAAGAGGGAATTAAAGTTTTAGCCTATGACCGTATGATTAATAACGCCGATATTGATTTTTATATTTCCTTCGACAATGAAAAAGTCGGTGAAATACAGGCACAGAGCCTCGTCGACAAAGTGCCCCAGGGGAATTATTTCCTGATGGGCGGTTCCCCGGTTGATAACAACGCCAAATTATTCCGTGAAGGACAGATGAAAGTGCTTAAGCCTTACATCGACGACGGCAAAATTAAAGTGGTTGGCGATCAATGGGCCGATGGCTGGCTGCCTGAAAACGCACTGAAGATTATGGAAAATGCGCTAACGGCAAACAATAACAAAATCGACGCCGTTGTCGCCTCAAACGATGCCACAGCTGGCGGTGCCATTCAGGCACTGAGTGCGCAGGGTCTGGCGGGGAAAGTGGCAATTTCTGGACAGGATGCCGACCTCGCGGGTGTGAAACGCATTATTGCCGGCACGCAGACCATGACGGTCTACAAACCGATCACTGAACTCGCCAATACCGCCGCTGAAATTGCCGTTGAATTGGGCAACGATCAGCAGCCTAAAGCGGATTCCTCATTAAATAACGGCCTGAAAGATGTCCCAGCCCGTCTGTTGACGCCAATTGAAGTCACCAAAGAAAACATTGACTCCACCGTTGTGAAAGACGGTTTCCACAAGAAGAGCGAACTGTAATCCCGCATCGCCCCTGCGTGCAGGGGCTCGTCGATTTGTCCGGGTATTCCTTCGGATTATGTGGAGCAGTTATGCCTTATTTACTTGAAATGAAAAGTATCACCAAAGCCTTTGGCGCGGTGAAAGCTGTCGACAACGTGAGCTTAAGATTAAACCCCGGCGAGATAGTCTCTCTTTGCGGCGAAAATGGCTCAGGTAAATCCACGCTGATGAAAGTTCTGTGCGGCATCTACCCTCACGGCAGTTACGACGGTGAAATCGTCTTTGCCGGGGAAACGCTGCAAGCCACGCATATTCGCGATACGGAGCGCAAAGGTATCGCCATCATTCACCAGGAGCTGGCGCTGGTGAAGCATCTCACCGTGCTGGAGAATATTTTTCTCGGCGCGGAGATCTCGAATTTCGGCGTGTTGGACTACGACACCATGACCCTGCGCTGTGAGAAGTTGCTGGCTCAGGTGAGTCTTAACATCTCACCGAACACGCGCGTCGGTGATTTAGGCTTAGGCCAGCAACAACTGGTCGAAATTGCCAAAGCGCTGAACAAACAGGTGCGGTTGCTAATCCTCGACGAACCCACTGCATCCCTGACGGAGCAAGAAACAGCGGTCTTGCTGGATATCATCCGCGACCTGCAGCATCACGGTATCGCCTGCATTTATATTTCTCACAAACTCAACGAAGTGAAGGCGATTTCAGACACCATCTGCGTGATCCGCGACGGGCAGCATATTGGTACACGAGAAGCCGCCGGGATGAGTGAAGACGACATCATCACCATGATGGTGGGCCGCGAACTGACCGCGCTCTACCCGAGCGAACCGCACGCTACCGGGGACGAAATCCTCCGTGTCGAGAATCTAACCGCCTGGCACCCGGTTAACCGCCATATCAAACGCGTCAACAATATCTCCTTCTCGCTTAAACGCGGGGAAATCCTCGGTATCGCGGGCTTAGTCGGTGCGGGGCGAACCGAAGCCGTTCAGTGTCTGTTTGGCGTTTGGCCCGGGCGCTGGGAAGGCAACATCTCTATCGACGGGCAGCCTGTGCAAATCCGCAGCTGTCAGCAGGCGATCGCGCAGGGTATTGCTATGGTCCCTGAAGACCGAAAAAAAGACGGAATTGTGCCGGTCATGGCGGTGGGTAAAAACATCACCCTGGCTGCACTCGACCAGTTTTCAGGTGCGCTGAGCAGCCTGGACGATGCTGCAGAACAACAGTGCATTCTCCAGTCTTTAGCGCGCCTGAAAGTCAAAACCTCCTCGCCGGAGCTGGCTATCGGACGGCTGAGCGGCGGCAATCAGCAGAAGGCCATTCTGGCGCGCTGCCTGCTGCTCAATCCGCGCATTCTGATCCTGGATGAGCCAACGCGCGGGATCGACATCGGCGCAAAATATGAAATCTACAAACTCATAAACCAGCTGGTGCAGCAGGGTATCGCCGTCATTGTTATCTCATCTGAACTGCCCGAAGTACTCGGCCTGAGCGATCGCGTCCTGGTGATGCACGAAGGCAAACTGAAAGCTAATCTGAAAAACCAAAACCTGACCCAGGAACAGGTGATGGAAGCTGCCCTGAGGAGCGAACGCCATGTCGAAAAGCAACCCGTCTGAAATCAAAGCCCCTGCGTCTGTGCCAGGTCTGTTCTCGGGATTTAAAGCGTTAAACCTGCAGGTTTTCGTCATGATCGCCGCCATTATCGTCATCATGCTGTTCTTCACCTGGATGACCGATGGCTCCTATTTGAGCGCGCGTAACATCTCTAATCTTCTGCGCCAGACAGCTATCACCGGCATTCTGGCCGTCGGAATGGTGTTCGTGATTATTTCGGCGGAAATCGACCTGTCGGTCGGCTCGATGATGGGGTTACTCGGCGGTGTCGCTGCGATTTTTGACGTCTGGCTCGGCTGGCCGCTGCCACTGACTGTCGCGGTCACGCTGGTGCTCGGCCTGCTGCTCGGCACCTGGAACGGCTGGTGGGTGGCGTATCGCAAAGTGCCCTCGTTTATCGTCACCCTCGCGGGGATGCTCGCCTTTCGCGGCATCCTGATCGGCATCACCAATGGCACTACCGTTTCACCGACCAGCGCATCAATGTCGCAAATTGGTCAAAGCTATCTCTCTGATGGTGTCGGTTTTACCTTTGGCGCGATTGGCCTAATGGCGTTTATTGCCTGGCAATGGCGCGCCAGAATGCGCCGTGAGGCATTGGGGCTGGCTGCAACTGCCTCAACGTCTATGGTTGGGCGTCAGGCGCTGACCGCCGTTATTGTGCTAGGTGCGATTTGGCTGCTGAATGACTACCGTGGCGTACCAACGCCCGTGTTGCTTCTGACACTACTGCTGCTGGCAGGCATGTTTATGGCGACCCGCACCGCCTTTGGTCGGCGTATTTACGCCATCGGCGGCAACATCGAAGCCGCACGACTGTCGGGTATCAATGTAGAGCGCACCAAGCTTGCTGTTTTCGCGATAAATGGCCTGATGGTGGCGATCGCCGGGCTGATTTTGAGCTCGCGACTGGGCGCGGGTTCACCTTCCGCCGGGAATATTGCCGAGCTGGATGCTATCGCTGCGTGTGTCATCGGTGGAACCAGCCTCGCAGGCGGCATTGGCAGTGTTGCAGGGGCCGTGATGGGTGCATTTATTATGGCGTCGCTGGATAACGGAATGAGTATGATGGACGTACCGACCTTCTGGCAGTATATCGTTAAAGGCGCCATTTTATTGCTGGCAGTCTGGATGGACTCCGCGACCAAACGACGGGCATAAGCCCCGTTGTCACTGATTTGGGAAAGATAAGCCATGTTTGAGAAGCGTCACCGCATTACGTTGTTATTCAACGCCAACAAAGCCTATGACCGTCAGGTTGTCGAGGGCGTGGGTGAATATTTGCAGGCGTCGCAATCGGAGTGGGATATTTTCATTGAAGAAGACTTCCGCACCCGCATTGAAAACATCAAAGACTGGCTGGGCGATGGCGTTATCGCCGATTATGACGATCCAGTGATCGAGCAGTTGCTCACCGACGTCGACGTTCCAATTGTGGGTGTCGGCGGCTCGTACCACTCGCCAGAAAAATATCCTCCGGTCCATTATATCGCGACCGATAATCACGCCCTGGTCGAGAGCGCATTCTTGCATTTAAAAGAAAAAGGCGTTCACCGCTTTGCTTTTTACGGCCTTCCAGCCTCCAGCGGCAAAGGCTGGGCGATGGAGCGCGAATATGCTTTCAGCGAGATTGTCGCCCATGAGAAATACCGTGGCGTGGTCTATCAGGGGCTGGAAACTGCTCCTGAAAACTGGCAGCACGCGCAAAACCGGCTGGCTGACTGGCTGCAAACGCTGCCGCCACAAACGGGCATTATTGCCGTGACCGATGCCCGCGCACGCCACGTTTTGCAGGTTTGCGATCATTTGCACATTCCGGTTCCTGAAAAGCTGTGCGTCATTGGCATTGATAACGAAGAGCTGACGCGTTATCTGTCACGCGTAGCGCTGTCGTCGGTAGCACAGGGTACGCGGCAGATGGGATATCAGGCGGCAAAGTTACTCCATCGCCTGCTGGATAATGAAACCCTTCCTCTGCAACGCTTGCTCGTTCCCCCCGTTCGCGTGGTGGAACGCCGCTCGACGGACTATCGCTCACTGAACGACCCTGCGGTTATTCAGGCTATGCACTACATTCGCAATCACGCCTGTAAAGGCATTAAGGTCGATCAGGTACTGGATGCAGTGGGGATTTCGCGCTCGAATCTGGAAAAGCGCTTTAAGGAAGAAGTCGGAGAAACAATTCACGCGGTTATTCATGCCGAGAAGCTGGAAAAAGCCCGCAGTTTGCTGATCTCAACGTCACTGTCGATCAATGAAATTTCGCAGATGTGCGGCTATCCGTCACTGCAGTATTTCTATTCTGTGTTTAAAAAAGATTATGACACTACGCCGAAAGAGTATCGGGAGCGGTACAGCGAAGTGCTGATATAGCATTGATGTGAAAACGAAAAACGCCTTCCAGTGGAAGGCGTTTTTTTGGAGAGTGTTACATGTGGGCGGCAATTAAGCGCTGGTTATCCTGGTACATCGCAAACAGGTAGTTGTTGTAGCTCTGACCCTGCGTCGAATAACCTTTGAGCTTGTGAATCATGGTGCTCGCGGTCACTTCCTGGTCCGCTTTACGCAGTTGGGCGCGTGACTTACGGAACGAAGAATACGCCGGATGCGTGTTCAGGTTCACAACGTAAGCATTCACCGAATCTTTCACCGATTCAAACTGCGAATAGCCTTTCACTTTGCCAGGCGCATTGTTACAACGGCCTTTGGCGCATTTCATGCCGAAGAGATTGTTGTTGTTACGCGCCAGTTTTGACGTGCCCCAACCACTCTCTGCAGCCGCCATTGTCGCGACCATGCTGCCCGGGATAATATCCACGCGCTCAAGCAGTGAGTTCCACGGCACGCGGCGGGTATTACCGTTCCAGCTCACTTTGTAGCGCGCCGCGATGTCTTTCAGACGTGCGCGTTCGCTTGGTGACCAGCGGCTTTCGTACTGTTTTGAAACCAGCCAGTTACGGTCTGCGGTAATCGCAGAATTTTGGCTTGTAATATAAGGCATTACCGTCCGGAGAAACGCTTTTTTCCTTGGTGTCCCGGAAGGGTATTTTCGCAAATCAGGAAGTGAACTGCTCTTTACACTATTGCGAGAATACTCTTGTTTACTGCTAACCTTAATCTTACTGCTACTGCTGGTCGTCTTTATGACGTGGGCTTTTTTACTCGTTGTATCCGTGTGCGTCTTCGCAAGCACCTCACCTGAAAATATCACGGTGAGCAACATGAGTATCGTAGCCCCAAATCGTCGTATGGGAGTCGATATCATTAGGTCTCCTGGTCGGATATAAACATTCCAACACCTTATTTTTTTCACAAAATTGAGAGCGGAATCTCAAATCATATCAAAAATAGTCTTCCAGAGCATCCAAAGAAATAGTCCAATTCCGAAACTATGTCACCTGAAACTTGCTCACTTAACCATCATTTCTGCAAATATGTGTGCGATATCGCAGATAACCGCCTAATTTTGCGCGAGATCACTCACCCTTTCGGCTCCTCCTGGCATAAAGCTCAAAGGGAGGAGTCCTCGCTATAATCCTGATGGCACACTGGTTAAAATTGCCGCGACAGGAAAATGGAATGAAACGCTCAGCTTTAGCCCTTTTGCTTTTACCCGCGATGGCAAATGCAGACTGGTCATCTCCTGGCTTCTCCGCGTTCAATGCCGAGGCGGCTGGGGTATTCACCAGCCACGCGAAGTTTGCGAAGGGTACTCGCCCGCTGACGTTGAGTTTTGACAACGTGTGCTGGCAGCCGACAAACCCGATTAAACTCAATGAGATGATGTCGCTAAAACCTTGTGAAGTAACGCCGCCACAGTGGCGTTTGTTCCGCGAGGGCGATTATCAGATGCGCATTGATACGCGCTCAGGCACGCCGACGCTCATGCTGACAGTGCAAAGCGCCGCAGAAAAACCTGTTGCGGATATCACTCGCCAGTGCCCGAAATGGGACGGAAAACCGCTCACTATCGAGGTTAAAGACACTTTCCCGGAAGGCTCCGTCGTCCGGGATTTCTACAGTCAGCAGACGGCCACGGTGCAACAAGGGAAAATCACCCTGCAACCCGCCGCGAACAGTAACGGTCTGCTGCTGCTTGAGCGTGCAGAAACCGACAAAGCCGCGCCATTCAGCTGGCAAAACGCTACCGTCTACTTTGTGCTGACGGACCGCTTCGTAAACGGCGATCCCTCAAACGATAACAGCTATGGCCGCCATAAAGACGGCATGCAGGAGATTGGCACCTTCCACGGCGGCGATCTCAAAGGGCTCGCCAGCAAGCTTGATTACCTGCAACAGCTTGGCGTTAACGCGCTGTGGATAAGCTCACCGCTGGAGCAAATTCACGGTTGGGTTGGCGGCGGTACTAAAGGCGATTTCCCGCACTACGCCTATCACGGCTACTACACGCAGGACTGGACTAAACTCGACGCCAATATGGGCAACGAAGACGATCTGCGCCATCTGGTCGATGAGGCACACAAACGCGGCATCCGCATTCTCTTTGACGTCGTGATGAACCACACTGGCTACGCTACGCTTGCTGATATGCAGGAGTTCCAGTTCGGCGCGCTGTATTTGCAGGGTGAGGAGCTGACAAAGACGCTGGGCGAACGCTGGACCGACTGGAAACCTGCCGCCGGGCAGAGCTGGCACAGCTTTAACGACTACATCAATTTCAGCGACAAAGCCGGGTGGGAAAAGTGGTGGGGCAAAAACTGGGTCCGCACCGATATTGGCGATTACGACAACCCCGGCTTCGACGATCTGACCATGTCACTGGCCTTTTTACCGGATCTCAAAACCGAATCCAACACGCCGTCCGGTTTGCCCAATTTCTATCGCCATAAACCGGACACCCACGCCAAAGAAATCGCCGGATATACACCACGCGATTATCTCACCCACTGGCTCAGCCAATGGGTACGCGACTACGGTATCGACGGTTTCCGCGTCGATACCGCCAAACACGTCGAGCTACCCGCCTGGCAAGCGCTGAAGGCGCAATCGACGCAGGCGCTCAAAGAGTGGAAACAGGCTAACCCGGATAAAACACTCGATGACACTCCGTTCTGGATGACGGGAGAATCCTGGGGGCATGGCGTGATGCAAAGCGAGTACTACCGCCACGGATTCGACGCGATGATCAACTTTGACTATCAGGAGCAGGCCGCCAAAGCGGTGAATTGCCTGGCCGATATGGATATGACCTGGCAGCAAATGGCGGAAAAATTACAGGGATTCAACGTCCTGAGCTATCTCTCCTCACACGACACGCGCCTGTTCCGCGACGGTGGCCCGCGTGCGGCGGAACTCCTGTTGCTCTCCCCCGGTTCAGTGCAGATTTATTACGGCGATGAATCTGAACGCCCATTCGGCCCAACCGGCTCCGATCCGCTCCAGGGAACACGCTCGGATATGAACTGGCAGGATGTCGCAGGCAATCAGGCGGCGACCGTTAAGCACTGGCAAATTCTCGGACAGTTCCGGGCGCGCCATCCGGCCATTGGCGAAGGCACGCAAACCACGCTTTCCCTCAAGCAAGGCTACGGTTTCGTGCGCCAGCATCAGGGCGATAGCGTGATGGTGGTCTGGGCCGGAAATCGGTAATCTCCGCGTGGTCTCCGTCAATCCGACGGGGACCGCTTTTATCAGAATAATTCACCACACAAATACAAATCAGCGAAACAAAACCACGATCCAGCCCTCTTCCCTCGATTTGCACCCGCACGATGCTAGCGTTATGGTTACCCACTTTCATTATAAGAATGCCAGATCACCTGCTATGACTTTTTCACTTTTCGGCGACAAATTCACCCGCCATTCAGGCATCACCCGCCTGATGGAGGATCTCAACGACGGGCTGCGCACACCGGGCGCCATCATGCTCGGCGGGGGGAATCCGGCCCAAATCCCGGCCATGAACGACTACTTCCACAACCTGCTGGCGGAGATGCTGCAAAACGGCAAAGCCACTGATGCGCTGTGCAATTACGACGGCCCGCAGGGCAAAACCGAGCTGCTGGCACTCCTGGCCGATATGCTGCGCGATGAACTGGGTTGGGATATCGAGCCACAGAATATTGCACTGACAAACGGCAGCCAGAGCGCGTTTTTCTACTTGTTTAACCTGTTTGCAGGGCGCAGCGCCGATGGCACCACCAAAAAGGTGCTGTTCCCGCTGACACCAGAATACATCGGTTACGCTGACTCCGGGCTGGAAGAGGACCTGTTTGTCTCGGCGCGGCCAAACATTGAGTTGCTGCCAGAAGGCCAGTTCAAATATCACGTCGATTTTGAACATCTGCACGTCGGCGAAGAGACCGGCATGATTTGCGTCTCGCGGCCAACCAACCCGACGGGTAACGTCATCACCGACGAAGAGCTGCTGAAATTAGACGCCCTGGCCAATCAACACGGTATTCCGCTGGTTATTGATAACGCCTACGGCGTGCCATTCCCCGGCATTATCTTTAGCGAAGCCCGCCCGCTGTGGAACCCAAATATCGTCCTGTGCATGAGCCTCTCGAAGCTCGGCCTGCCGGGCAGCCGCTGCGGCATTATTATCGCCAACGAAAAAATCATCAGTGCCATCACCAATATGAACGGCATTATCAGCCTTGCGCCTGGCGGAATCGGCCCAGCGATGATGAGCGAAATGATTAAGCGCAACGATCTGCTGCGTCTGTCAAATGAGGTGATAAAACCGTTTTACTTTCAGCGTGTGCAAGAAACGATCGCCACTATTCGCCGCTATTTACCCGAAGATCGCTGCCTGATTCATAAACCTGAAGGGGCGATTTTCCTGTGGCTGTGGTTTAAAGACTTGCCGATCACTACCGAGCTGCTCTATCAGCGCCTGAAAAAACGCGGCGTGCTGATGGTGCCGGGAGATTACTTCTTCCCAGGGCTGGATAAGCCGTGGCCGCATACGCATCAGTGCATGCGCATGAACTATGTGCCGGAGCCAGAGAAAATCGAAGCCGGAGTGAAAATTTTGGCCGAAGAGATTGAACTGGCATGGACTGAAGGCAGCCGCTAACGGCTCACCGGCAGGGTAACGAAAAAGGCCAGATTTTGACATCTGGCCTTTTTTTTCAGAACTTAGCCGCGAACGGTAAAGCCCAGCTCCTGGGAAATCGCCTCTGCTGTTTCACGCAACGGTTTCAGCAGGTTCTTTTCGCCCACCTGCTTCATGCGCGACGTCGACAGGGAAATGGAGATGGCATACGGCACGCGCCCGTGAATATCAAATACCGGCACCGCGATGCAAGACACGCCCAGCTCGTTCTCTTCTTTGTCCATCGCCATGCTGCGGGTACGGATCTCCGCCAGCTCGTCATACATGGCGCTCAGTTCAGTAATCGTGTTGCGGGTCAGGGGCTGAATCTGTTCCTGATGGCTCTGCCAGTAGCTCGCCACGTAATCCTGATGGCCAAACGCCATGTAAATCTTACCCATCGCAGAACAGTAGAGCGGCATGTGCTGGCCGATATAAGCGCGTGTGCGCAGCATGCCGGTTGTCGGTTCCAGCTTGTAGATCAGGATCGCGTGATCATCTTCCCGGCTGGAGAAATTCACCGTCTCACCCGTCACGATATTCAGATTTTCAAGATGTGGCGCCGCCACGTGGATGATGTTCAGCGACGACAGGGCTTTTTGCCCAACGGCGATAAATTTAGTGGTTAGGCGATAGCTGCCCGCCGCTGGCGCGGGAGTGACGTACCCGCACGACTGCAAACCCTGCAACAACCGATGCACGGTGCTTTTATTGAGTCCGGCAAGTTCCGATAAATGCGCCAGCGGACACCCATTCGGATAGTTACTCAGAATTTCAATCAGCATCAGGCCGCGAAACAAACTCTGGCTGCCTGCTGGCCTCTCTTTTTCTGGCGTCATTTCGCTCTCTTTCATGCTCATCAAATGGCTCTCCGTTAATCGCGTCCTGATGGTAGCGCAAAGTGTGGTTCAGTTCACGATCTCAGCATAAAAAACACAATCCATTGATTTTACTCGTTTTTGAAAAACATGAATGTCGTTGATCTAACAAATTTTGATCGCTATATTTGAAATCAGATTTCGCAATGTGGAATTTAGAGATAAAAAAGCACTCACAAGCGCCCCTCACACGAACAGGAGAACAGGGATGAAAGTGACCTTTGACGAGTTGAAAGCAGCCTTCAATCGGGTACTGCTCAACCGTGGCATTAAGGCCGACACCGCCGATGCCTGCGCAGAGATGTTTGCGCGCACCACCGAATCTGGCGTCTATTCGCACGGCGTGAACCGTTTCCCACGTTTCATTCAGCAGCTGGATAACGGGGATATCATTCCCGACGCGCAGCCGAAGCGCACCACCACGCTGGGTGCCATTGAGCAGTGGGACGCCCAGCGCTCCATCGGCAACCTGACCGCCAAAAAGATGATGGATCGCGCCACCGAGCTGGCCTCGGATCACGGGATTGGGTTAGTGGCGCTGCGCAACGCCAACCACTGGATGCGCGGCGGGAGCTACGGCTGGCAGGCCGCCGAGAAAGGCTATATCGGAATTTGCTGGACCAACTCCATCGCCGTGATGCCACCGTGGGGCGCAAAGGAGTGCCGCATCGGCACCAACCCACTGATCGTCGCCATTCCTTCCACACCTATCACAATGGTGGATATGTCGATGTCGATGTTCTCTTACGGCATGCTCGAAGTGAACCGCCTCGCCGGGCGCGAATTGCCGGTCGATGGTGGGTTTGACGACGAAGGCAATCTGACCAAAGAGCCGGGCGTTATCGAGAAAAACCGCCGCATTTTACCGATGGGCTACTGGAAAGGTTCCGGCCTGTCTATCGTGCTCGACATGATTGCCACTCTCCTTTCCAACGGATCGTCCGTGGCGGAAGTCACTCAGGACAACAGCGACGAGTACGGTGTGTCGCAGATCTTTATTGCCATCGAAGTGGACAAGCTGATCGACGGTCCAACCCGCGATGCCAAGTTGCAGCGCATCATGGATTTCATCACCACTGCCGAACGTTCAGACGAGGATGTCGCCGTGCGCCTGCCGGGACATGAATTCACCCGTTTGCTGGAAGAGAACCGTCGCAATGGCATCACCATTGATGACAGCGTGTGGGCGAAGATCCAGTCGCTGTAAGGAGTGACGTATGATATTCGGACATATTTCGCAGCCAAACCCATGCCGTTTGCCGCAGGCGATTGAACGGGCGCTCGAATTTCTACGTACCACTGATTTCACGGCGCTGGAACCCGGTGTGGTGGAGATCGACGGGCGCAATATCTTCGCGCAGATCCTCGATCTCACCACCAAAGAGCACCACGAAAACCGCCCGGAAGTACATCGCCGCTATCTGGATATTCAATTTCTGGCGTGGGGTGAAGAGAAAATAGGTTTTGCGATCGACACTGGAAATAATGAAATAAGTGAATCATTACTGGAACAAAGAGACATTGTTTTTTATCACCAGATGGAAAACGAATCGTTTATTGAAATGATCCCGGGCAATTACGCCATTTTTTTCCCGCAGGATGTGCATCGCCCGCAATGTCATCAGCACAAGGAATCGGCCATTCGGAAAATTGTCGTTAAAGTGGCTGTCAGCGAATTGATTTAATTATTTGAATTAAACAGGAAAGCGAAATGACAAACACCGGTTTTATTATTGGTGCGTACCCCTGCGCACCCTCGTTTCATCAGAAAGGGGAAATGGAAGAGCGTGAATTCTGGCGTCAGCTTGCTGATACGCCCGACATTCGCGGCCTTGAACAACCCTGTCTGGAAAACCTGCATCCGCTTGGGGACGCGTGGCTGTTTCGCCATACGCCGGGCGACTGGGAAATCGTGGTCACGGCAGTGATGGAAACCATGCGTCGGCGCGGCGTCAACGGCGGATTTGGCCTCGCGTCTGCCGACGAAACGCAGCGTCGCGAAAGCGTGGCGTTTTATCGTCATCTGTTAGAGAAGATTGTCGCGGTCAACGCGCGCTTCCCCGGCAAAGTAACCGCCCTGGAAATGCAGGCCGCACCGCAGTCCGGTAATGGCTCTGTGGAACAGGCCACCGACGCCTTTTCCCGCTCAATCGCCGAAATTGCCAACTGGGACTGGCCGTGCGATCTGGTGCTCGAACACTGTGACGCCATGACCGGAACCGCGCCGCGCAAAGGTTTTTTACCGCTCGAAAACGTTCTGGACGTGCTGCGCGGGACTGATATCAGCGTATGTATCAACTGGGCGCGCTCCGCCATTGAAGGGCGCAATACCAGCCTGCCACTTGCGCATGTACAGGCCGCATTGAAGGCGGGCAAGCTCGGCGCACTGATGTTTTCAGGCACCACGGCGACGGGCGAGTATGGCGACTGGCAGGATCTTCACGCGCCGTTTTCTTCGTTCTGCGCCGAAAGTTTAATGTCGTCTGAACATGTTAATGAATTATTTACTGCGGCAAGTGCCGCAACATTGAAATTCTCCGGTATCAAATTACTGGAAATAAATGCTAATGCTGACGTCAGCCATCGCATCGCTATTTTGCGCGACGGTATTAGCGTTCTAAAAAAAGCAGCACAATAAAAATAAAAAACCTTATTACCGAGCCGATTACCTTAATGAGACATTAATTATGACTATTTCTTCTCATGCTCTACAGGCGGATATTCCGCGCCAACGCTGGTTGAGAATAATCCCCCCTATTCTTATCGCCTGCATTATTTCTTATATGGACCGCGTGAATATCGCCTTTGCGATGCCAGGCGGTATGGATGAAGAGTTAGGCATCACCGCCACGATGGCGGGTTTAGCGGGCGGGATATTCTTTATCGGTTATCTGTTTCTGCAAGTTCCCGGCGGCAAAATCGCCGTACACGGCAGCGGTAAAAAATTCATCGGCTGGTCGCTAGTCGCCTGGGCGGTAATCTCCGTTCTGACGGGGGTTGTCACTAATCAGTATCAGCTGCTGGCCCTGCGCTTTTTACTTGGCGTGGCAGAAGGCGGAATGCTGCCAGTGGTGCTCACCATGATCAGTAACTGGTTCCCGGACGCCGAGCGCGGTCGCGCTAATGCGATAGTGATCATGTTCGTGCCAATTGCCGGGATTATCACTGCGCCTCTTTCCGGCTGGATTATTACCGCCCTCGACTGGCGCTGGCTGTTTATCATCGAAGGGCTGCTGTCGCTGGTGGTGCTGGTGCTGTGGACGCAGACCATCTACGACCGACCGCAGGAGGCGAAATGGATTTCCGACGCCGAGAAAAAGTATCTGGTTGAGACGTTAGCCGCCGAGCAACGCGCCATCGCGGGCAAAGAGGTGAAAAATGCCTCCCTGAGCGCGGTGCTGTCGGACAAAACCATGTGGCAGCTGATTGCCCTGAACTTCTTCTATCAGACCGGGATTTACGGTTACACCCTGTGGCTGCCGACCATTTTGAAAGAACTGACGCACTCCACGATGGGACAGGTCGGGATGCTCGCCATTCTGCCCTATGTTGGCGCAATTGCCGGAATGTTCCTGTTCTCTTCCCTCTCTGACCGTACCGGCAAACGCAAACTGTTCGTCTCTCTGCCGCTGATCGGCTTTGCGCTGTGCATGTTCCTCTCCGTTGCATTAAAGGAAAACATCTGGCTGGCGTATGCCGCGCTGGTCGGCTGCGGCTTCTTCCTGCAGTCGGCGGCGGGCGTGTTCTGGACCATTCCGGCGCGTCTGTTCAGCGCAGAAATGGCAGGCGGCGCGCGCGGCGTGATTAACGCCCTCGGCAACCTCGGTGGCTTCTGCGGCCCTTATGCAGTGGGCGTGCTGATTACGTTGTACAGCAAAGATGCGGGGGTGTACTGCCTGGCGATCTCCCTGGCACTGGCTTCGCTGTTGGCGCTGCTGTTGCCCGCGAAATGCGACGCAGGTGCGCAGTCCAACCCGTCGGTGAATTCGCACAAGCGTGCGGCCTGATGCCCTCACCCCAGCCCTCTCCCACAGGGAGGGGGTGAAAAGAGACACCGTAGGCCGGGTCAGCGCAGCGCCACCCGGCAACAACAACCACGAACGTAGGCCGGGTGAGCGAAGCGCCACCCGGCAACAGCAACCACCGAACCGAGAATCGCAAAGATGAGTGAAAAAGAACCCTTCTGGCTGGGTATCGATTGTGGCGGTACTTATCTGAAAGCCGGTCTGTACAACAGCCAGGGTAAAGAACACAGCATCGAACGCTGCGCAGTTACGACGCTCAGCCCGCGTCCGGGCTATGCCGAGCGCGACATGCATTTGCTCTGGCAGCGCTGCCACGAGACGGTCGCCGCGCTGCTCAAACATACCGGCATTAGTGGCTCCCAAATCAAAGGTATCGGCATTTCCGCCCAGGGCAAAGGCCTGTTTCTGCTCGATAAACAGGATCGCCCTTTAGGCAACGCCATCCTCTCCTCCGACCGCCGGGCGCTGGAAATCGTCCAGCGCTGGCAACAAGACGAGATCCCAGAAAAACTCTACCGCCATACGCGACAAACCCTGTGGACCGGGCATCCCGCTTCGCTGTTGCGCTGGGTCAAAGAGCACGACCACCAGCGCTACCAGCAGATAGGCTGCGTGATGATGGCCCATGACTATCTGCGCTGGTGTTTAACGGGCAAAAAGGGCTGCGAAGAGAGCAACATTTCCGAGTCCAATCTCTACAACATGAACACGGGCGACTACGACCCGCAGCTGACGCGCTGGCTGGGCATCAGCGAAATCGACAGCGCTTTGCCGCCCATCGTCGGTTCAGCAGAAATTTGCGGGGAAATCACCGCTCAGGCAGCCACCTTGACCGGTCTTGCGGCGGGTACGCCCGTCGTGGGTGGCTTGTTTGATGTGGTTTCCACCGCGATCTGCGCCGGACTGCACGACGAGCATACGCTTAACGCAGTGATGGGAACCTGGGCCGTCACCAGCGGGATTGCCAACGGCATTGGCAATAACGAACCCTTCCCGTACGTTTATGGCCGCTACGTTCATCCGCAGCAGTACATCGTTCACGAAGCCAGCCCGACATCCTCCGGGAATCTTGAGTGGTTCACGTCACAGTGGGGTGAGATCTCTTTTGACGAGATCAACCAAGCCGTTGCCAGCCTGCCGAAAGCGGAAAGCGGCGTGTTCTTCCTGCCGTTTCTCTACGGCAGCAACGCCGGGCTGGAGATGACGAGCGGCTTCTACGGCATGCAGGCGCTGCACACCCGTGCCCATCTGTTGCAAGCCGTTTATGAAGGGGTGGTGTTCAGCCACATGACCCATCTCAACCGCATGCTGGAGCGCTTTACCGATGTCCACGCCCTGCGCGTCACCGGCGGCCCGACCCATTCCAGGGTGTGGATGCAGATGCTGGCAGACGTCAGTGGGCTGGCTATCGAACTGCCGCAGGTCGAAGAAACCGGCTGCTCCGGCGCGGCGCTGGCTGCCCTTGTCGGCACCGGGATCTTCCCCGACTTTCACACCGCACAGCAAAACCTCAAACATGATATTCGCGTCATTGAGCCCGATATGCAGGCGCACGCCGCCTACCAGCGCAAATATCACCGCTACCAGATACTGATTTCAGCATTGCAGGGTTTTCACGCCCGCATTAAGGAGTACGACCTATGAGCCGACCATTACTACAGCTGGCGCTCGACCATACCTCTCTTCAGGCCGCGCAGCGCGATGTGGCGCTGTTGCAGGAAAGCGTTGATATCGTCGAAGCGGGCACCATTCTGTGCCTCACCGAAGGCCTTTCGGCAGTGCGCGCTTTGCGCCAGCAGTGCCCAGACAAAATCATTGTTGCCGACTGGAAAGTGGCCGATGCAGGCGAAACGCTGGCACAGCAGGCCTTTGATGCAGGCGCTAACTGGATGACGATTATTTGCGCTGCACCGCTCGCCACGGTTGAGAAAGGCCACGCGGTAGCCGCCGCGCGCGGGTGCGAAATCCAGATGGAACTGTTCGGTAACTGGACGCTGGACGACGCCCGCGCGTGGCATCGCGCAGGCGTGAAACAGGCGATTTATCATCGTGGACGTGACGCGCAGGCCAGCGGCCAGCAGTGGGGGGAAGTTGATCTCGCCAGAATGAAAGCTCTGTCTGACATCGGCCTGCAGTTGTCGATCACCGGCGGCATCACCCCGGCGGATTTACCGTTGTTCCGCGAGATTAACGTCAAAGCCTTTATCGCCGGACGGGCGCTGGCAGGCGCTGCCAATCCGCCGCAGGTCGCCCATGAGTTCCACACGCAAATCCGCGAAATCTGGGGAGAATAACCATGCGTCAGCATCCGTTAGGGATTTACGAAAAAGCGCTGTCGAAAGATCTCTCCTGGCCGGAGCGCCTGGTGTTAGCCAAAAGCTGCGGTTTTGATTTCGTCGAAATGTCGGTGGACGAAACCGACGAGCGCTTATCCAGGCTGGAGTGGAGTACCACGCAGCGCGCGTCGCTAGTCGAAGCGATGCTGGAAACGGGCGTCGCCATTCCCTCTATGTGCCTGTCAGCACACCGACGTTTTCCGTTTGGCAGCCGCGATGAATCCGTGCGCGAACGCGCGCGCGAAATCATGACCAAGGCGATCAAACTGGCGCGCGATTTGGGCATTCGCACCATCCAACTGGCGGGTTACGACGTCTATTACGAAGAGCATGACGCGGGCACTCAGCAACGCTTTGCCGAAGGACTGGCGTGGGCGGTGGAACAGGCCGCCGCCGCGCAGGTGATGCTGGCAGTGGAGATCATGGATACCGCGTTCATGAACTCGATCAGCAAATGGAAAAAGTGGGACGACATGCTCGCGTCACCCTGGTTTAGCGTCTATCCAGACGTCGGCAACCTGAGCGCGTGGGGCAACGACGTCACCGCCGAACTGACGCTGGGCATCGACCGGATCGCCGCTATCCACCTGAAAGACACCCAACCAGTGACCGAACAAAGCCCAGGGCAATTTCGTGACGTGCCGTTCGGCGAAGGCTGCGTCGATTTTGTCGGCGTGTTTAAAGCACTGAATCAGCTCAACTATCGTGGCGCATTTCTCATTGAAATGTGGACCGAAAAAGCCAAAGAGCCGGTACTGGAAATTATCGAAGCGCGGCGCTGGATTGAAGCCCGTATGCAGGAAGGAGGCATGACATGCTAGAGCAACTCAAAGCGGAGGTCCTGGCAGCAAACCTGGCCCTTCCCGCCCACCAGCTTGTGACATTTACCTGGGGCAACGTCAGCGCGGTGGATCGCGAAAGCGGTCTGATGGTCATCAAACCGTCCGGCGTGGAGTATGACGTAATGACCGCTGAAGATATGGTGGTGGTGGAAATTGCCACCGGCACAGTGGTCGAAGGCGCGAAAAAACCGTCCTCCGATACGCCTACCCATCTGGCGCTGTATCGCCGCTATCCGGAGATTGGCGGCATCGTCCACACTCACTCTCGTCACGCGACCATCTGGTCACAGGCCGGGCTGGATTTACCGGCGTGGGGCACGACGCACGCCGACTATTTCTATGGTGACATTCCCTGCACGCGGCTAATGACCCACGCAGAAATCGCCGGGGAGTACGAGTATCAGACCGGGGAAGTGATCATCAAAACCTTCGAGGAGCGCGACCTAAGCCCGATGCAGATCCCCGCCGTGCTGGTCAATTCTCATGGTCCTTTCGCCTGGGGCAAAGACGCTGCCGATGCCGTCCACAATGCCGTAGTGCTGGAAGAGTGCGCCTATATGGGCCTGTTCTCGCACCAGCTCGCACCGCAGTTGCCAACCATGCAGCAGGAATTGCTGGATAAACATTATCTGCGCAAGCACGGGGCGAATGCGTATTACGGCCAGTAATCAGCCGGAATTGATGTGTTCCTTACAGTACCGCCGTTTCCAGACGGCGGGCGTCAGCCCGGTATGTTTGCGAAATATCTGGCGGAAGTAACCGACATCATTAAAACCGCAGCGGCTTGCTACTTCAGTGAGTGAGGAGGTATCGGTGAGCAGCAGTTTCTCCGCTGAGCGCACACGCTGGCGCTGAATCGCCTCGGTCAACGTCAAATGGAAGGTGCGGCGAAAAACACGCCCGAGATAATCCGCATTACAGTGCAGCTCTTTTGCCAGCTGCGACGTGGAAAGCGGGCAATGAAATTGTGTGCGGATAATTTGTTTGGCCCTCCACGCAATCGACGTGCCCGCTTCATCCTGATGTTCCTCACTCCCGTTCGAGAGCGAAATTTGCTGCAAAATCAGCAGGAGTATTAATTCCAACGCAACGCTTCGCTGTAATTTTTCCTGCTCGGTCAGAAATTGGCGAAATAGCGATACCACATAAGATGCATCCTGGACGCGGCAATATTGCTCAAGCCCAATCTGCGCTATTCCGGCTTGTTCAAGCTGTTCGGTTTCTAGTTCAAAATGGAGCCAGTAAAACCGCAGATCGGCAGGGAAATCCTCCGTTCCTACGTGACGGCGGTTCGGCCAAAGCAGGAGGCTTTCACCTGCGCGCACTTCAAAAATCGAATTCTCCTCCTGAATCGTTAATGTTCCTTTTTCGACAAAGATAATTTCCCACGAGGTTAATTTGCGAGCCGGGTGACGGCCAACGCCACGGGAAATAAATAATCCGCCGTTTTGAACTTTAATCGGAAGTGCTATGGATAATTCGAGCGTCGGCATTCACTTTCTCACTTTAAATAACCTGGAAATTGCCTTTTAGCATTGATTATTAATGAATAATTGAAACATCGCCCGATCGAAATCACAATTCTACGAACAGGTCGGAATTGTCCTCTTTTTATACTTTCCCCTTCCCTTGTTGGCGCTGACTTTCAGTGCAGAATTAATCGGGTACCTTACAGAACATAATAAAATCCAATTCACGAGGAGTTATCGAATGACTTCCACTCCGATTACACAATCCGATGTCGTACAGCAGGCGGTTGACGACCGCCTGTCGGTACGCGAGAAGATAGGCTACGGGCTGGGTGATGCAGGCGGGACAGTAATCACCTGCCTTATCATGAACTTTCTCACTTTTTTCTACACCGATGTGTTTGGTCTGACGCCCGCTCTGGTCGGCACGTTGTTTATTGCCTTACGCGTATTTGACGCGATTTCCGACCCGGTAATGGGCGTGATCGCCGACCGCACGCAGAGCCGTTGGGGGCGATTCCGCCCCTGGCAGCTTTGGATAGCATTGCCGATCGGCATTATCGGCGTACTCACCTTCACCGTGCCCGACGCCAGTATGGGGGTCAAAATCGCGTGGGCGTTCGGAACCTATCTGCTGCTTTCCGTCGGTTATACCGCGATCAACGTGCCTTATTGCGCGCTGATCAACACCATGACCACCCGCCACAGTGAAGTGATTTCCTGCCAATCCTGGCGCTTTGTACTGTGCGGCGTGGCGGGCTTTTTGGTCTCCGTCGGCCTGCCGTGGCTGGTTGCGGCGCTGGGACAAGGCAATGTGGCGCAGGGCTATCAACTGGGCGTCGGTGTGTTGTGCGCTGTCGCCGTAGTGATGTTTCTGTGCTGCTTCTTCTGGGTGCGCGAACGCGTGCCGCTGGCATTGATGGGCCGCTTTACCCTGCGCGAACATCTGGCCGGGTTGCGTAATAACGATCAGCTTTTATTGATGCTGCTGATGTCTTTCCTGCTGATCAACGTCTTTAACATCCGTGGCGGCGGGTACATGTACTTCATCACCTACGTACTGCAAGGCAGCACTGCCTATACCTCGCTGTTCTTCACGATGGTGACCTTTGCCGCCATTCTCGGCGCGGTAATCGTCAGCCCGCTTACGCGTCGTATTGATACGGTGAAGCTTTATTACATCACCAACCTGGTGCTGGCCGCATTGGCGTTAGCCATGTGGTTCCTGCCGACCGGCCCGGCCTATCAAACCTTATGGCTGGTGACGATTTTGGGCAACGGGGTGATCCTCGGCTTTACGCTACCACTGCACTTTTCCTTAATGGCCTTTGCCGACGACTACGGCGAATGGAAAAACGGCGTGCGCTCATCTGGGATGAACTTCGCCTTTAATCTGTTTTTCATCAAATTAGCCTGGGCCTCCAGCGCCGGAATCATCAGCCTGGTGTTTATTTATGTCGCCTATCAGCCCGGCGCGGACAATCAGACACCGGCTTCGCTTTCAGGCATCACCACTATGGAAACGCTGCTGCCTGCCCTTTTCCATCTGCTGCTGGCCATCTCGATTCGCTGGTGCAGACTCAATAATCCAATGATGTCGCGCATTTCCACCGACCTGCGTCAGCGTCACGTGCAATCCTGAGGAGAACAATATGTCGATCATGGAACCCGACCTGCATAAGCTCAAAATTAACGATCCGTTTCTCGGCCAGTATCAACAGCTGGTGCGTGATGTGGTCATTCCCTATCAGTGGGATGCGCTCAACGATCGCATTGCCGAAGCAGAACCGAGCCACGCCATCACCAACTTTCGTATCGCGGCTGGACTGGAGCACGGAGAGTTTTACGGCATGGTTTTCCAGGACAGTGATGTCGCTAAGTGGCTCGAAGCCGTGGCGTGGTCCCTGTGTCAGAAACCCGATCCTGAGCTTGAAAAAACCGCTGACGACGTGATTGACCTGGTGGCCGCCGCCCAATGCGACGATGGCTATCTGAATACGTACTTCACGGTGAAAGCGCCGGGGGAACGCTGGACTAACCTCGCCGAATGCCATGAACTCTACTGCGCCGGGCATATGATTGAAGCAGGCGTCGCATATTTCCAGGGCACCGGGAAACGCGCGTTGTTAGACGTGGTGTGCAAGTTGGCGGATCATATCGACAGCGTATTTGGCGCGGGTGAAAATCAGCTACACGGTTATCCAGGCCATCCCGAAATCGAGCTGGCATTGATGCGCCTTTATGACGTCACGCAGGAGTCACGCTATCTGACGTTGGTGAAGTATTTCGTCGAAGAGCGCGGTGCGCAGCCACATTTTTACGATATCGAATATGAAAAACGCGGCAAAACCTCGCACTGGCATAACTACGGCCCGGCCTGGATGGTCAAAGATAAAGCCTACAGCCAGGCGCATCAGCCGCTCACTGAGCAGCAAACCGCCATCGGCCACGCGGTGCGCTTTGTCTATCTGATGACCGGCGTGGCGCACCTTGCGCGGCTCAGCAATGACGAAAGCAAACGTCAGGACTGCCTGCGTCTGTGGAACAACATGGTGCAGCGTCAGCTCTATATCACCGGCGGGATTGGCTCCCAGAGCAGCGGCGAAGCCTTCAGCAGCGATTACGATCTGCCGAATGATACGGTTTATGCCGAAAGCTGCGCATCGATTGGCCTGATGATGTTTGCGCGCCGGATGCTGGAGATGGAAGCCGACAGCCAGTACGCCGACGTGATGGAACGCGCGTTATACAACACCGTGCTGGGCGGGATGGCACTGGACGGCAAACACTTCTTCTACGTGAACCCGCTGGAGGTGCATCCTAAAACGCTGGCCTTCAATCACATCTACGATCACGTCAAACCTGTCCGTCAGCGCTGGTTCGGCTGCGCGTGCTGCCCGCCAAATATCGCCCGCGTGCTGACTTCACTGGGCCATTACATCTACACCGCGCGAACGGATGCGCTGTTTATCAACCTCTACGTCGGCAACAGCGCGGCGGTTCCGGTTGGAGATAACGAACTGCAATTGCGCATCAGCGGCAACTATCCGTGGCAGGAGCAGGTGAAGATCGATATCACTTCGCCGGTTAAAGTTGAGCATACCCTGGCGCTGCGACTGCCGGACTGGTGCGCAGACCCGCAGGTAGTGCTAAATGGTGAAGCGGTGACAGGCGATGTGCGTCAGGGATATTGCTACCTCACCCGCTGCTGGCAGGAGGGGGATTCGATCACCCTGACGCTACCGATGCCGGTTCGTCGACTGTACGGTAATCCGCAGGTGCGCCAGCAGGCGGGCAAAGTGGCGCTACAACGCGGCCCGCTGGTGTATTGTCTGGAAGAGGCGGATAACGGCGCAGCGTTGCATAATCTGTCGCTACCTGCCGATAGCGCGTTCCGCGTTTTCGAAGGTAAGGGGTTGTTCTCGCACAAAATACTGATTCAGGCCGAAGGGTTTGTGCAGCGTGTATTAAAAGCAGAGTCACAGCCGCTCTGGCAATATGATCGCGCTCCGACAACCCGAGAAGCCCAGACGCTGACCTTTATCCCGTGGTTTAGCTGGGCCAACCGGGGAGAGGGAGAAATGCGAATATGGGTGGATGAAGTGTAAAACATGTAACCAACAAATTTTATATATCGCATATCCTGAACCTGGCAACGCCGGGTTCATTTATTATTATTCTGTATAACTGTGATCATGACCTCGGATTCGTTTTTTTACCCACGGTAAGGGTCATGCCTTATTGAATAACTGCATGTTTAATGTTATCCCATAATTACACACAGCCCCAGAAAAATAAGGACATACAATGGAGTTCACAGAAAGGCTTAATGCTTTATCAAATAAAATTAAGCAGCAAACTGGAATAATTATTACAGAAGAGGCAACAAAAACTGCGTTTGTCATGCCCTTTATCCACAATGTCTTAGGGTATGATGTTTTCGATCCTTCTGAAGTCACCCCCGAGTTTATCTGTGATGTGGGAACGAAGAAAGGCGAGAAAATTGATTACGCCATAATGAAAAATAATGAGGTACAAATACTCATTGAGTGTAAAAAAATTGGCGAACCCCTAAACATCAACCATGCATCTCAGCTTTTCAGGTACTTCCACGTTACCAATGCACGAATATCAATTTTAACAAATGGCCAGGTTTATCGATTTTATACCGACTTGGATGCCCCCAATAAAATGGACGAAAAACCATTTTTAGAAGTTGACCTTCTGGATATTGATGAAAATATCATTCCAGAGCTAAATAAGCTGACAAAATCATCATTCGATCTTGAATCGATTATCAATGCCGCTGGCGAACTGAAATACGTCAGCCAAATTAAAAAAGTGCTGCATAACCAGCTTAATAATCCTGAAGATGACTTTGTGAAGTTCTTCGCATCCAGAGTATACGATGGAATAATCACGCAAAAAGTCCGAGAGTCTTTCCTAAATCTGACAAAAAAAGCGGCCAGTCAGTACATTAACGATCAAGTTAACGAACGGCTTAAATCTGCCATTACGGGAATTGCGCCACCAGCGCCTGGTTCGCAAAGTGAACCACAGACTACGGAAGAAGAAGTCCAAAAGGATGATAAGGATATCGAGACAACCCTGGAGGAGCTTGAGGGCTATCATATCGTGAAGGCGATCACCCGCGCCGTGCTTGATGCGCCGAGAATCACTCAGCGAGATACTAAAAGCTACTTCGGTATTCTGGTCGACGATAACAATCGAAAACCTTTATGCCGACTCCATTTCAACAGATCGCAAAAGTATATTGGTCTCTTCGATATTGAGAAGAATGAAACACGCCATCCTATTGCGACTGTCGATGACATTTACTCCTTCGCCGATATCTTAAAAGCAACAGCGAATCTCTACACCTGAATGCACTCACCCTGGCAGCACGCGCCGTGCTGCTTCTGCCAGAAAAGCGCTTCGGTTACTGAACTGAGGATGTTCACTGACAAAAGAATCAATCTTCAGTAATAAACGGCGGGGCAGAGTGATATTAATGCGCTCTGCTTTGCCTTCGAATTGCTTCATATTGATATCCACTAATAGCCACTGCCCACCGGTGTAGTCTTCCGGAGCCTTTTGCAGATGATCTTCTACGGCGCCAGGCGAAGGGAGCATCTCTTCCATTTCATACAGTGTTTCAAAATGAATGGTTAAGGCGCTGCGTGCATCCTGGAATGCATCATCAAGAGTATCACCCGCAAAAAAACACCCCGGTACATCGGGGAAGAAACCGCTCGCACTGCCATCTTTATCGGAATGAATATAAGCCGGGTAAAACATAACGACTCCTGCATATTTACGGTTTGATCCCCGCTTGCCGCCAAATTTGAGCAAGGGTTCCAGATTTAATATCCTTTTTAGGATGAGGAACCGTGACCAGCCCCTTACGCTGCGGATGATGAAATTGATGATGGCTCCCCTTGGTTCTTACACACTTCCAGCCATGTCTGACGAGGAGGGTAATGACATCCGCACTTTTCACATCCCAATCCTTCCATGATTATACACATAATACACACCACTTAGACAATTGAGATCACGATAACGTATTGTTTGAACGGAAGATGTGTTCAAATTCGAAAGCGGGAAAGGACTACGCAAAGAGAATAAGCAAATGGAGGGATTGCAGGTAAATTTGCAGGTAATCTCGAAAACCCGACGACGCTAAACATACCCAGCCTGTTGCAGGCTGGGTATGTGCAGCACCAGCGGGTTATTTTGGTTTAGAAACGCCAGCTCATGCCGGTCATCAGCACGAAGCTGTCTTCACGGTCGATCATTGGGCTGTTTTTAACGTCATCAGGAAGTACGGTATACATCGCGCTGGCATTGAGGAAAATGTTCTGCGTCAGCTGATATTTTGCGGTCAGGGCCACATAAGGGTTCCAGCTATCACCGGCGGTATATTCGTTCAGACCGCTGTGGCGAGACTCTTTTCCAGAAACGCCGTAGTAATAGTCATTGAAGCTTTCGTCATAGTAGAAAACGCCCACTGCCGGAATCAGCGTCAGACGTTCCATGCGGATCGGATGGAAATAGGTCATCTCACCGACTACGCCGCCGCTTTCGTCCATTGCATCCGCCGCGACGCCAAACTTCAGGCTACCCCAGCGTTCATGGCGGTAATATGCCCCGCCTAAAAATGCCGATGCTTTGCGCTCATCGAGCTGTTTCATCGCATGGTCATCGTTGTCATCGGGATCAAAATGCAGCGGCATCCACGAGGCCGTCAGACTGAGTTCATTCTTACTGTCTTTCCAGAATGCCCATCCTGCGGTGGTTTGACGAACGTAGAAATTATCGCCTTCATAACTAATGATTGGAACGGCTGAGGTATTCTCGTTATACCCTTTGTAAGGCGATTCATTGTAAACAGCGCCCGCACCCAGTGAAAATTCACCAGCCATTGCCGATGATGCGAAAAATAATGCCGCGGTGATGAGCAAATTCTTTTTGATAATCATTCCCTGTATCCATTAAATGCCTAACAAACGAGGCGAATAATAATGGTTACAAATTTGCCGATGCAACGAAGCAGTTTATATAATATTATATATAAAATCATATAGATGAGCGTTCGCGATGAATAACTTACAGATTAAGCCGCGTGAGTTAAAAATTATCTCCGTCATTGCGGCAACCTGCAGCATCGGCGATGCCGCCGCTCTGTTAGGTATGGCGCAGGCCAACGTCAGTAAATATCTCTCGGATTTCGAAACGCGCGTCGGCTTGAAAGTCTTCGAACGAACAACGCGCCAGCTGGCGTTGACTCAGTTTGGCGAAGCTCTGCTACCTTATATCAATGCCTCACTGGATAAAAACACCCAACTCATTAATTTTATTGCTGATTACAAGCATGAGAAAAGCGGGCGTGTGACAATTTATGCCCCCACAGGGATCATCACCTACCTCGCTCGCCATGTTATCCACCATCTTGAAGAGATCGGTGATATCCGGATTTGTTTAAAAACCTATAATCCGAATCGCAACGAACTCTCTGAAGGTGTCACTTTTCCCGACGACTGCGATATCTTAATTACTTACGCCCAGCCTAAAGATGAAAGTTTAGTTGCTTATCAGTTGACCAAATATTCTGTGACGGCATTCGCCACGCCAGACTATATAAAACTACACCCGATTAATAGCCCGGACGATTTAATTAAACACTCCTGTATTTTATTGGATTCAATACTGGTTGACGACGCCAATATCTGGCGTTTTCGCGTTCACGGCAGCGAAGAAGTTCGGGACTACAAAGTGACCGGGAATTATATTTGTGATAACACACAGACGGCGCTGGAATTAGCGCGTAATCACCTCGGTATTGTTTTTGCGCCAAAAGAGAGCCTGAAAAGCGAAATTGAGCAGGGAATTTTAATGCCCTGCTTCTCGCATCAGGAGGAGTGGTGGCTCGATCTTACGGCTATTTTCCGCAAGCGGGAATATCAGCCGTGGCGGGTGCAATACATTCTGGACGGAGTGCTGAACAGTCTTCGCGAACGAATTAAGCAGGCCATCCCAGGGGCGACCTGCTCTGAATAATTAAAACAGCCCGAGCGGTTTATCCGAGTAACTTACCAGCAGACATTTTGTCTGTTGATAATGATCCAGCATCATCTTATGCGTTTCACGCCCGATACCCGATTGTTTATATCCGCCAAATGCAGCGTGAGCCGGATAAGCGTGATAACAGTTGGTCCAGACGCGTCCTGCCTGAATACCGCGCCCCATTTTGTAAGCCAGGTTCCCGTTACGACTCCAGACCCCGGCACCCAGCCCATATTGCGTATCGTTGGCCAGCTCCAGTGCTTCTTCCGGAGTTTTAAAGGTCGTCACCGCCAGTACCGGACCAAAAATCTCCTCCTGGAAGACGCGCATATTGTTTTTGCCAAACAGAATGGTTGGCTCAAGGTAATAGCCGTCTTTCAGATCGCCTTCCAGCAATTTACGCCGACCGCCGGTCAGAACATCTGCGCCCTCTTTCTTACCGATATCGATGTAATTCAGGATGGTTTCCATCTGCCCGTGAGAAACCTGCGCGCCCATCTGCGTCACGTTGTCCAGCGGGTTGCCGCTGCGGATCGATTCCACACGGCGAATCGCACGTTCCATAAAGCGTTCATATATTGACTCCTGCACCAGCGCACGGCTTGGGCAAGTACACACTTCGCCCTGGTTGAAGGCAAATAGTGCAAAACCTTCCATCGCTTTATCGAAGAAGGCATCCTCTTCGTCCATCACGTCAGCAAAGAAGATGTTCGGTGATTTGCCGCCCAGCTCCAGAGTCACCGGAATGATGTTCTGGGTGGCGTACTGCATGATCTGCTGGCCCACTTCTGTTGAACCGGTAAACGCTACTTTGGCGATGCGTTTTGAGGTCGCGAGATATTCACCAATTTCACCGCCCGCCCCGTTGACTACGTTTATCACGCCAGGAGGCACCAGATCGCCAATGATTTCCATCAGCAGTAAAACCGAGAGCGGCGTTAAGCGCGCAGGTTTAAGCACCACACAGTTCCCGGCCGCCAGCGCAGGCGCCATTTTCCAGCTCGCCATCAGCAGCGGGAAGTTCCACGGGATGATTTGCCCCACCACACCCAGCGGCTCCTGGAAGTGATAGGCCACGGTGTCGCTGTCCACTTCGCTGATCCCGCCCTCCTGGGCGCGAATACAGGAGGCAAAATAGCGGAAATGGTCAATCGCCAGCGGAACGTCGGCTGCTGTGGTTTCACGGATCGGTTTGCCGTTGTCCCAGGTTTCTGCCGCAGCCAGCAGCTCCAGATTCTGCTCCATCCGGTCGGCAATTTTGAACAGAATAGCGGCGCGATCCTGAACGGAGGTGTGCGCCCATTTCTCTTTCGCTTTATGCGCTGCATCCAGCGCCAGATCGATGTCTTTCTTACCGGAGCTGGCGATTTCGCACAGCGGCTGCCCGGTCACGGGCGTCAGGTTTGAATAGTATTCGCCATCGACTGGTGCAACCCAGCCGCCGCCGATGAAGTTGTCGTAACGGGGTTTTAGCTTAAGGGGAAAACCATACTCGCCAGGCTGCATACGCGTTGAGGGAGGATTGTTCGTCATGACCGTCTCCTTGCTGTTGGTGTCTAACAAGGTTAGTCACAGCTGGCGATTTTCTCGCCAGCTGTTCATCGCTTTACGACGCGTATCACGGATTCGGTCGCGCGGTTATTTTTCGGTTTGTGGGAACAGGAGTGAATCGCGCAGCAGATGGTCATTCCCACGGCGGCGCGTAAATCCAATGCGGTTGAAATACTCCAGAATTTGAATCGCCAGTTTGCGACCCACGTTGAGGCGATCGCGGAAATCGGCGGCGCAGGTTGATCCTTTTTCCTGATCCAGCTCGCGGATCAAACTGGCGAAGGTCACGATGCGATCGTTGCGATAATAGCGATCTTTGACGATCGCCGTTATCAGCCCCTGCTGCGCGGCGTGGCGTAAAACCTGCCGCATAACCACTTCATCCGTCGCCGTTTGGTTGGCTAAATCACGCACCCACCACGGCTCATCGCCAAACAGCGGGGCGACTTTTTGCCAGATAGCGTCTTGCTCAGGTGTAAATCCGGCTTTGTGATCGGGCAGATGCAGCCAGCCGTGATGGCTGTGAATCACCCCGCTTTCGCGCATCTTCTCAATCAGCAGCAGAACCAGCGCATCGTCTTCCATCGGCAGTGCCATACGGCGCAGACGTTCCCGGCCTGGGCCTGGCTCGTCCTGATGCTGCTCGTGATAGGTCGCCAGCGTCGTCAGCACTTTGCGCTGCCAACGGGCGGCCACTGGCGCATTCAACAGACTGTAACCGGCCTGGATAAAACCAGGCTGCTGCGTGAGCTGACGCAAACCGTCGCCGCTCAGCTGACGTCCCCACGCAAAATCGGCCAGATTCACTGCGCCGCGATCGAGATGTACTGCCAACGCAGACGCATCATCTTCCGCCAGCGCCAGCGCCGCCAGCCATTGCAGATATTCGGGCTTACGTTTCCCGCGACGCGGTGGATTAAGCGTCACCACACGAGCACCCGCCAGCGTGACGCGCGCGGAGATATCGCGTAGCACCAGCCGGTCGTTATCCGCCAGCCACAGAGGGGTATCCAGCACCAGTTCCGCCAGGTCGTTTTCCAGCAGCGAGACGCGCCCGGTCACGTGGCTGGCGGCGTGATGAATATGCAGCGGCTGCCACTGGGTCAGCGGCACATGGGTTTGCAAAGAAACAATCACGCGTTCGGATGGCTCTGGCGGTGCGTCAGCCAGCAGCCAGTCGCCGCGTGTGATCTGTTCTTTTTCTGCATCACCCGCGATGTTCAGGGCAATACGCTGCCCGGCATGAGCCTGGTCAGCTGGCTGATTCTGGGCGTGCAGACCGCGCACGCGCATCGGTTTGTTCACCCCCGTGAGCCACAGGCTGTCGCCCACCTTCACTTCACCGCTGAGCGCCGTTCCGGTAACCACCAGCCCGGCCCCTTTCACCGTAAATGCCCGGTCTATTGCCAGGCGAAAGCTGTGATCTCTGGCCGGTTCGCGTGCGGAAAGTTGCAGCAAATGGTCGCGTAATGCATCGATACCACGGCCTTCGGTGGCGACAGTGACAAATAACGGCGCATCGGCAAAACCATAATCCAGCAGGGTTGCGTGGATTTGGTCGCGCACCTCATTGATGCGGCTCTCTTCGACGCGATCCGCTTTGGTCAGCGCCACCGTCAGCTGCGGTTTTCCCGTTAATTGTAAAATTGCCAGATGTTCGCGTGTTTGCGCCATCACGCCGTCATCACACGACACGACCAGCAGAGCGTGATCGATACCGCCCACCCCGGCCAGCATATTGGCGAGAAACTTTTCGTGTCCTGGCACATCGATAAACCCGAGCACGCGGCCATCGGGCTGAGGCCAGTAGGCATAGCCAAGATCGATAGTCATACCGCGCTTTTTCTCTTCCGGCAGACGGTCGGCATTCACGCCGGTAATCGCCTGTAAAAGCGTGGTTTTTCCGTGGTCAACGTGACCGGCAGTGGCAATAATCATTTCAACAACATCTCCAGAAACCGATTTTCATCTTCAAGGCAGCGCAGATCCAGCCACAGGCGACCATCGTAAATGCGCCCGATGACAGGTGTAGGCAGCGCGCGCCACCGCGCAGAAAGCGCTTCTAGCGAGCTGCCGCGTCCGTCGCGCGGCGTGAACGTCAGCGCGGCGCTGGGCAGACGGTCAACCGGCAGCGATCCGCTGCCAATCTGCGACTGGCAGGGTTCTATGCGCACGTCAAAATCAGCGAAATGCGCGCTAACGTGCGGCAGTATCAGCTCGGCCTGAGCGCGAATGGATGCCGCATCGCGCGACAGCAAGCGCAGCGTTGGCAAGCGTTCGGCCAGTTTTTCCGGGTGGAGGTAGAGTCGCAGCGTGGTTTCAAGCGCGGCGAGGGTCATTTTATCGGCACGCAAGGCGCGTTTCAGCGGATGCTGCTGGAGCTTCGCAATCAGCTCACGTTTGCCCACCACAATCCCGGCCTGCGGGCCGCCGAGCAGTTTGTCGCCGGAGAAACTCACCAGGCTGACGCCTGCGGCGATCATCTCCTGCGGCATCGGCTCTTTTGGCAGGCCGTACTGGCAGAGATCCACCAATGAACCGCTGCCCAAATCGGCAATCACTGGCACGTTCAGCTCGTGACCAATCTCGGCCAACTCTGCCTCTTCCACCGTTTTGGTAAAGCCTTCAATCTGATAGTTGCTGGTATGCACTTTCATCAGCAGTGCGGTGTTTTCACCGACCGCCGCACGATAATCTTTGGCGTGCGTGCGGTTAGTGGTTCCGACTTCATGCAACACGCACCCCGCCTGGCGCATCACGTCTGGAATGCGGAACGCACCGCCGATCTCCACCAGCTCGCCGCGCGAGACCACCACCTCTTTGCCGTTCGCCGTGGCCGCCAGCATTAGCAGAACCGCCGCCGCATTGTTATTCACGATGCAGGCATCCTCCGCACCGGTGAGCTGACACAGAAGATCCGCCAGCGCGCGATCGCGATGGCCGCGCCCGGCACCGTCCAGATCATACTCCAGCGTCACCGGTGAGCGCATCGCCTGGGTGACCGCCGCTATCGCCTCTTCCGCCTGCTGCGCCCGACCTAAGTTAGTGTGCAGCACCGTACCCGTAAGATTAATCACCGGGCGCAACGCGCTTTGGGTTTGCGCTGTCAGTCGTTTTTCCGTCTCCTGAGCCCAGTCGTTGCACCACTGCGGCAACACATTTTGCGTCTGGATATGCAGGCGAGCCTCGTCCTGCATCTGATTCAACAGGGATACCATGAGGGTATGTCCGGACTTTTCAAGCAGGTGGGTGAATTGAGGATCGCGCAGCAGACGATCGGTCGCGGGGATTTGGCTGTAGAGGGAACGATGAGTAGTCATTAACATGCCTGGCGGTTGGAAGGCCTTCCCCCCTCCCGACGGGAGAGGGAGTCAACGTGCGGGGGGATTGTACCGCGTACCACGGTGAAGTGTTATAACCCGCGTCAAGCCTTTGGCGGTTCGGTGCGGGCAAAACTTTCCCGCTGGAAGAGGGTTTCGGCCAGTTTGACCAGCAGCGGACGGTCGACGCACCAGCCGGGTGAGACGCGGCGGAAATTGAGATAGCCAATCGCACAGGCGATGGCGATGGTCGCCAGATTCACCGTATCGGTGCTGATTTTTCCGTCCTGAAGCAGCTGCTCGCACATGTCGAGGCTGCGGCTGATTTTCTCCCGCTGGCGAACCAGTTCCGCCTCGGACTGCTGCGCGGCAGGACGCGCTTGTTCGCGAACAGAAACCAGCCCGGCATCCATGATGCCGTCGGCCAGCGCTTCGATCTGTTTCACCATCAGGGCCGCTTTCGGCTCGCGGGGCACCATCGCCGGGGCAATGCCGAGTAGCTCGATGTATTCCGCAATTATTGGAGAATCAAACCAGGTTTCGCCATCATCGGTCACCAGTGCCGGGACTTTGCCCAGCGGGTTGTACTGCGCGACGCCGGTTTCTGCCTGATAGGGCTGTTCGTTCACGAACTCGAAGGTGATCCCTTTTTCCAGCAGGAGAATTGAAATTTTACGCACGAAGGGGCTGGTGTAGCTACCGATGAGTTTCATTGCCTGATCCTTTACGCCAACAAAAGGGTAAGTATGGATCAGGCAATGAAAAATGTGCAGATCTGTTAGTGTCGGGTGGCGCTTCGCTTACCCGACCTACTCGACGGGCAATAACGTCAGGCTTTAATGATCAAGATAAAGGTAATGCATCCAGCTGGTCATGCGCAGCAGCACTTTTCGCATCACCGACACATGCGAGAAGTGGTCGGAATAGACCGCCACCTGCGCGTAAATCCCGTCCGGCAGCGCATCCACATCGGCGTTAGGGTCCAGATCGATGGTTGCGAGCACTCCGTCGGTTCCCGGAACGACCGTCAGGGATTGCAGCGAGCCTTGCGCCTGGTAGGAACCGCCCGGCACCACCGGCAAAATACTGCTCAGTTTGCCGTGGAACACTTGCCCTGGCAGCGCATTAAACACCACTTCCGCGTCGTCACCCGGTTTCAGACGCAGGAGCGAGTTCTGGCGGAACTGCGCCACAATCTGGCGTTTCTGCTCAGGAATAAAGACCATTACTGGACGCAGCGGCAGCGCGGCGGCATAGGTCCCTGGGCGAATCAGCACCTGGGTGACGTACCCGTCGCTCGGCGCACGAACAATCGTCTGATCGAGGTTGTATTTCGCCTCGGTCAACTGGGCCCGCAGGCTGACAATCTGCGACTGCTCGCCGTTGACCATACTGTCTAACTGGCTTTGAATTTGGCTCTGGTCGGCAACGGAGGCTTTCACCATCGCATCCTGCGCCAGATAGTTTTGCCGCGCGTTGTCGATGTCGCTTTCAGAGAACGGATTGACCCGAGCCTGGCTGCCTTTCAGGTAGCGCTGATAATCCTTATAAAGACGGTCGCGCTCAGCCGAGACGCGGGTCGTGTTGGCCTGAGCTTCCGAAAGCTGGGCTTTCAGCACATCGATATTGTGCGTTGCCGTCACCAGGTCGGCCTGTAATCTGTCGACTCGGGCCTGATAACGCACCGGATCGAGTTTAAATAACACGTCGCCTTTTTTAATGAGCTGGTTATTTTTATCCGTGACTTCACTCACCACACCCGTGACCTGCGGCGTGATCGGAATAGAAATGACCGCTTTTTGCGCTGTAAAAGTATAAGGGTGGTTATAGTTCATTAATAAAATGAGTCCGGCGACGATAAATACACCACCTAACGCGGCAGTGGCGAGCGTCCACTGGTTCACCGGAATACGGAATATTTTAAAGATCGCCCACGCAAAGGCGACGTAGGTCAAAATGATTAACAGATCCATGATTAGCTCTCCGGCGTATTTTTATCTGCGGGGACGTGCTCCGCGGCCAGCCGGTTTTCCAGCTCGGCAACGCGTCTGGAGAGGGCATCGATATCGGGTTGTTGCGGGGGTTGCGCACCATGATTCTGCATCCCCCATCCGCGCTCTGGCTGGTACAACGTGGCCCAAATCCACAGGAACGGCCAGATGACATGGAGGGTGAACAGACTGACCCAGCCTGCCGTATGGATGGCATCGGCATGGGGGTGATTACGCTTTTTGGCCATCAAATAGGGGATGTCATGAATCGCAATGATCCCGTAGAAAATGACAAGGAACACGAAAACTAATACGCCCAGCGCGAAATAGTTAAGGAACATATTTGCCTCACTAAAATAGCTTCAACTCTTTAAAAATATTAAATGGTAAGCAACCAAATTAACTTTCTTACTGCGCAATTCTTTTGCACATATAATTTAGAGCCGTGGAGTATTATTTTTAAAATAACTCCGTGCAAGTTTAATAGCGTGACAAAATATATCCTGACTAAGAATGTACTTAAGTTTACATTAGCAGATTAATCCTCATTACGCCTTTTCTCCATAACACTAAGGGATGACGATGACGTGAAAGGATGAGTTGCTGAGTTACAGCCTGGCTGAATTGACAAAACAGAAGTAGGCGACGATCACACCTGGAGAATTCTGCCTTCAAATTTATTGTGAAGACGATCACAAACAATCAACAAACCCACAAATGTTAAATGTGATATTCATCACATAAAACGGTCTATCATGATGGATTTAGCCCCTCTGTATTTTTTTTACACACCACATTTGTGACGTAGATCACTTCAATTTTAGGCCCACCCCCTACATTTACGTGATTGAGATCACACAAAATTCCGCTGTCTGGACAGTTGAACGATTCAGTGCCAGATTTCACAGCATCAGAACAGGGCTCGGCTACCTCTGCCGCCGCGCATTAACAATAAACCTCGGGCCAAAAGCCTCAGCGTAAACAGAAGAAGGGGTGTTTTATGTCATCCGATATCAAGATCAAAGTGCAAAGCTTTGGTCGCTTCCTGAGCAACATGGTGATGCCAAATATCGGCGCGTTTATCGCGTGGGGTATCATCACTGCGTTATTTATTCCGACAGGGTGGTTGCCGAACGAAACGCTGGCGAAACTCGTCGGCCCAATGATTACCTATCTGCTGCCACTGCTCATCGGTTATACCGGTGGTCGTCTGGTTGGCGGCGATCGCGGCGGCGTGGTCGGTGCTATCACCACCATGGGCGTTATCGTCGGTGCGGATATGCCGATGTTCCTCGGCGCAATGATTGCCGGTCCATTAGGCGGCTGGGCAATTAAGAAATTTGACGTCTGGGTTGATGGCAAGATCAAATCCGGCTTCGAAATGCTGGTGAACAACTTCTCTGCTGGCATCATCGGTATGATCCTGGCGATTCTGGCGTTCATGGGTATCGGCCCTGCGGTTGAAGTGCTGTCAAAAGTGCTGGCCGCTGGCGTTAACTTCATGGTTGTCCATGACATGCTGCCGCTGGCGTCTATCTTTGTTGAACCAGCGAAAATCCTGTTCCTCAACAACGCCATCAACCACGGTATCTTCTCACCGCTGGGCATTCAACAGTCCCACGAGCTGGGCAAATCCATCTTCTTCCTGATTGAAGCTAACCCAGGTCCGGGTATGGGTGTTCTGCTGGCGTATATGTTCTTCGGTCGCGGCAGCGCTAAACAGTCTGCTGGCGGTGCGGCTATCATCCACTTCCTGGGTGGTATCCACGAAATTTACTTCCCATATGTTCTGATGAACCCACGTCTGATTCTGGCCGTTATCCTCGGCGGTATGACCGGTGTGTTCACCCTGAGCGTACTGGGTGGCGGTCTGGTGTCTCCTGCATCTCCGGGTTCTATTCTGGCGGTTCTGGCAATGACGCCAAAAGGCGCATACTTCGCTAACATTGCTGCGATTTGTGCAGCCATGGCTGTCTCCTTCGTGGTTTCCGCGATTCTGCTGAAAACCAGCAAAGTGAAAGAAGAAGACGATATCGACGCGGCAACCCGTCGTATGCATGACATGAAAGCTGAATCCAAAGGTGCAGCAACGCCGCTGGCAGCGGGCGAAGTGTCTAACGACCTGAGCCACGTGCGCAAAATCATCGTTGCCTGTGATGCCGGTATGGGTTCAAGCGCAATGGGCGCTGGCGTGTTGCGTAAGAAAGTCCAGGATGCGGGCCTGACCCACATCTCCGTGACCAACAGCGCAATCAACAGCCTGCCACCGGATGTCGACCTGGTCATCACGCACCGCGATCTGACTGAACGTGCGATGCGTCAGGTTCCGCAGGCGCAGCATATTTCCCTGACTAACTTCCTCGACAGCGGCCTGTACTCTAGCCTGACTGAGCGTCTGGTAGCGGCGCAGCGCCACACTGACAACGAAGTAAAAGTCCGTGATAGCCTGAAAGACAGCTTTGATCCGAACGACAGCCACCTGTTCCGTCTGGGCGCTGAAAACATCTTCCTCGGTCGCACCGCGAGCCACAAAGAAGAAGCGATTCGCTTTGCTGGTGAGCAGTTGGTGAAAGGCGGTTACGTCGAGCCAGAATATGTGGATGCGATGCTGGAACGTGAGAAATTGACCCCAACCTACCTGGGCGAATCTATCGCGGTTCCGCACGGTACGGTTGAAGCGAAAGATCGCGTGCTGAAAACCGGCGTGGTGTTCTGTCAGTATCCGGCAGGCGTGCGCTTCGGTGAAGAAGAAGACGACATCGCCCGCCTGGTGATTGGTATCGCCGCTCGCAACAATGAGCACATCCAGGTGATTACCAGCCTGACCAACGCTCTGGACGATGAGTCCGTGATTGAGCGTCTGTCTCAGACCACCAGCGTTGAAGAAGTGCTGGCGCTGCTGAACAAGTAACGTTCGTCCTCACCCCTGCCCTCTCCCCTGGAGAGAGCGTAAAATGGGGTACGGTCTATTCCCTCTCCCTTTGGGAGAGGGTTTGGGTGAGGGAAATGCCTCACCCCAGCCCTCTCGGGTCAAAACATTGATGAAGGTTAATACTATGAAAGCATTACATTTTGGCGCAGGTAATATTGGTCGTGGTTTTATCGGCAAACTGCTGGCAGACGCGGGCATTACGCTGACATTCGCCGATGTGAATCAAGTGGTGCTCGATGCTCTGAATGCCCGTCATAGCTATCAGGTTCACGTCGTGGGAGAAAACGAGCTGGTTGAAACCGTTTCCGGCGTGAATGCGGTCAGTAGCATTGGCGACGACGTGGTTGATTTGATCGCCAGCGTCGATCTGGTGACCACCGCAGTGGGTCCGGTTGTGCTTGAGCGCATCGCCCCCGCCGTGGCGAAAGGCCTGGCAAAACGTAAAGCCGAGGGCATCACCACCCCGCTGAATATCATCGCCTGTGAAAACATGGTGCGCGGCACCACGCAGCTGAAAGGCCATGTCATGGCCGTCGTGGCTGAAGAAGATAAAGCCTGGGTCGAAGAGCACGTGGGCTTCGTAGATTCCGCCGTGGACCGCATCGTTCCGCCGTCAGAATCCGCCACTAACGACCCGCTGGAAGTGACCGTTGAAACCTTCAGCGAGTGGATTGTCGATAAAACTCAGTTCAAAGGCCAACTGCCGAACATCCCAGGAATGGAATTAACCGATAACCTGATGGCATTTGTGGAACGCAAACTCTTCACGCTGAACACCGGGCATGCTATAACCGCGTACCTCGGAAAATTGGCCGGTCATCAGACCATTCGTGATGCGATTCTCGATGAGAAAATCCGCGCGGTGGTAAAAGGTGCTATGGAAGAGAGCGGCGCGGTCCTGATCAAACGCTACGGTTTTGATGCTGAGAAACATGCGGCATACATTCAAAAAATCCTCGGTCGTTTTGAAAACCCGTATCTGAAAGATGACGTTGAGCGCGTGGGTCGCCAGCCGCTGCGTAAACTGAGCGCGGGCGATCGCCTGATCAAACCGCTGCTGGGCACGCTGGAATACGGTCTGCCGCACGCTAACCTGGTGAAAGGGATTGCGGGTGCGATGCACTATCGCAGCGAGCAAGATCCGCAGGCGCTGGAGCTGGCAGAGCTTATCGATGCCAAAGGCCCACAGGCCGCGCTGGCGCAGATTTCTGGCCTTGAGGCCAATAGTGACGTGGTTGTGGAGGCGGTTAACGCATATAACGCAACCAAATGATTCAGAACCAGGCGCAGGTTATCCTGCGCCCGAACAACAGATTGTCAGATATGCAGGCAATAATGGAACAAACCCAGGCCTTTGAAAACCGTGTGCTTGAGCGTCTGAATGCTGGCAAAACCGTACGAAGTTTCCTGATTGCCGCCGTCGATTTACTCACCGAGGCGGTGAATATTCTGGTACTTCAGGTGTTCCGCAAAGACGACTACGCGGTAAAATATGCAGTAGAACCGTTACTCGACGGCGACGGACCGCTGGGCGATCTGTCGGTGCGCCTGAAGCTGATCTATGGCCTCGGCGTCCTCAGCAGGCCTGAGTATGAAGATGCGGAACTGCTGATGGCCCTGCGTGAAGAGTTAAATCACGACGGTAATGAGTACACATTTACCGACGATGAAATTCTCGGGCCATTTGGCGAATTACACTGCGTAAGCGCCCTGCCTCCGGCACCCCATTTTGAGAACAGCGATCCTGAGCTTCATGCGATGCAAAAGCTTCGTTATCAACAAGTTGTGCGTTCCACAATGGTCCTTTCCCTGACTGAGCTGATTTCACGAATCAGCTTAAAAAAAGCGTTTCAGAAGTAAGCCCGCGCACATTGGTGTATCCTTCCCTGTAATTCCCCCGTTTTTAGAGCTATATGTGATGAAAGAAGTCGAAAAGAACGAAATTAAACGCCTGAGCGACCGTCTGGATCTGATCCGCCACCAGCAGGCTGATATGTCGCTGGTTGAGTCCGCCGAGAAATACGCTGAGCTGGAAAAAGAGAAAGCGACGCTGGAAGCGGAAATCGATCGTCTGCGCGCCGTAAAAGGCCATAAGCTGAGCAAAGAAGCGCAAAAGCTGATGGACCTGCCGCATCGCCGTGCGATAACCAAAAAAGAACAAGCCGACATGGGCAAGCTGAAAAAAAGCGTGCGCGGTCTGGTGATTGTACACCCGATGACCGAGTTAGGCCGCGAAATGGGCCTGAAAGAAATGACCGGGTTTTCGAAGACAGCGTTCTAATGTTTTTACCCTCACCCTAACCCTCTTCCACAGGGAGAGGGGATTGCCTTGAGCTCCCTCTCCACGTGGGAGAGGGCTGGGGTGAGGGCACCAAACCGCACGCCTTAAAATTGGCCCAACCAATCCCCTAACCAATCTTCCCCTGGTTCACACTTCCATCAATTCCAATCACAAAATCATTGCCCATCCATAACATTTGATTAACCATTTGTTGTCATTACCCCTACATCACAATATTGGCAGGACCACTTTTACACAGACTGTGACGCCGAGATGAGCGCAGACTCACCGCGAAGCGGACTGTGCGGTCCTCAGGAGACCTGCAATGAGCCTCTGGCAACAAAACTACGATCCGGCCGGAAACATCTGGCTGTCGAGCTTGATCGCATCGCTGCCGATCCTGTTCTTCTTCTTCGCGCTGATTAAACTCAAGCTGAAGGGCTACCTCGCCGCGACATACACCGTCGCGATTGCGCTGATGGTGGCACTGTTCTTCTACAAAATGCCGGTCGATCACGCGCTGGCCTCGGTGGTTTACGGCTTCTTCTACGGCCTGTGGCCGATTGCGTGGATCATTATCGCGGCGGTCTTCGTCTATAAAATCTCGGTGAAAACCGGGCAGTTTGACATCATCCGTTCGTCGATTCTGTCCATTACGCCCGATCAGCGTCTGCAAATGCTGATTGTCGGTTTCTGCTTTGGGGCGTTCCTCGAAGGGGCTGCTGGTTTTGGTGCGCCGGTGGCGATCACCGCTGCACTGCTGGTCGGGCTCGGCTTTAACCCGCTGTATGCCGCGGGCCTGTGCCTGATCGTTAACACCGCCCCGGTGGCGTTTGGTGCGATGGGGATTCCGATTCTTGTTGCCGGGCAGGTGACAGGTTTAGACAGCTTTGAGATTGGCCAGATGGTAGGCCGTCAGCTGCCGTTCCTGACCATTATCGTGCTGTTCTGGATTATGGCGATTATGGACGGCTGGCGCGGCGTGAAAGAGACCTGGCCTGCGGTGGTCGTTGCGGGCGGCTCTTTTGCTATCGCCCAATATCTCAGTTCCAACTTTATCGGCCCTGAACTTCCGGACATCATCTCGTCGCTGGTGTCGCTGGTCTGTCTGACCCTATTCCTGAAACGCTGGCAGCCGGTGCGTACTTTCCGCTTCGGCGATATGGGCGCGGCGCAGGTCGACCAGACGCTTGCGCGCACAAATTACAGCGTCGGCCAGATTGTTCGCGCGTGGTCCCCGTTCCTGTTCCTGACCGCCACGGTCACGCTCTGGAGCGTCCCACCGTTCAAAGCGCTGTTCGCCCCGGGCGGCGCGCTGTACGACATGGTGATTAATATCTCCGTACCGTTCCTCGACAAGATGGTGGCGCGTATGCCGCCGGTCGTTCATGAAGCGACGCCTTATGCGGCGGTCTATAAGTTCGACTGGTTCTCCGCGACCGGCACGGCGATCCTGTTTGCAGCTATTCTTTCTGTGGTGTGGCTGCGCATGAAACCTGCCGCCGCCATCCAGACCTTTGCCAGCACGCTGAAAGAGCTGGCTCTGCCGATTTACTCCATCGGGATGGTGCTGGCGTTCGCGTTTATCTCGAACTATTCCGGCTTGTCCTCGACGCTGGCGTTAGCTCTGGCCCATACCGGACACGCGTTTACGTTCTTCTCGCCGTTCCTCGGCTGGCTGGGCGTGTTCCTGACGGGTTCCGATACCTCGTCTAACGCCCTCTTTGCCGCGCTACAGGCGACCGCCGCCCAGCAGATTGGCGTATCGGATGTGCTGCTGGTAGCCGCGAACACCACCGGCGGCGTGACCGGGAAGATGATCTCCCCGCAATCTATCGCCATTGCCTGTGCGGCGGTGGGACTGGTGGGGAAAGAGTCAGACCTGTTCCGCTTTACCGTCAAACACAGCCTGATTTTCACCTGCATGGTGGGCGTGATTACCACGCTTCAGGCCTATGTCTTAACCTGGATGATTCCATGATAGTGATGCCCAGACGCCTGTCCGACGAGATTGCCTCTCGCGTGCGGGCGCTGATTGAAGAACAACAGCTGGAAGCGGGCATGAAATTGCCCGCAGAACGGCAACTGGCGGCGCAGCTTGGTGTGTCGCGCAATTCTTTACGCGAAGCGCTGGCGACACTGGTCAGCGAAGGCGTGTTGCTGAGCCGTCGCGGCGGCGGGACATTCGTCCGCTGGCAGCACGATGACTGGTCCGAACAAAACATCGTTCAGCCTCTCAAAACGCTGATGGAGAACGACCCGGACTACAGTTTCGACATCCTCGAAGCGCGTCACGCCATCGAAGCCAGTACCGCCTGGCACGCGGCGATGCGCGCTACGGACGCCGACAAAGAGAAGCTCCAGGCCTGCTTTGAGGCGACGCAGAGCGATAACCCGGATATCGCCTCGCAGGCCGACGTGCGTTTCCACCTCGCCATTGCCGAGGCCTCGCATAACGTGGTGCTCCTGCAAACCATGCGCGGATTTTTCGATCTGCTGCAATCGTCTGTCAAACAGAGCCGCCAGCGTATGTATCTCGTCCCGCCGGTCTTTGCCCAGCTCACAGAGCAGCATCAGGCCGTGCTCGACGCCATTCTGCAAGGTGATGCCGAAGCCGCACGTAAAGCGATGATGGCGCACCTCGGCTTCGTCCACACCACCATTAAACGATTCGATGAAGATCAGGCCCGGCAGGCGCGCATAACCCGCCTGCCAGGCGATCATGATAATTCCAGGGAGAACAAAGCATGATTATTTCTGCAGCCAGTGACTATCGCGCAGCGGCGCAGCGCATCCTGCCACCCTTCTTGTTTCACTATATCGACGGCGGGGCGTATTCCGAATACACCTTGCGTCGCAACGTGGAAGACTTGTCCGAAGTGGCACTACGCCAGCGCGTGCTGAAGAATATGTCCGATCTGAGCCTTGAAACGAAGCTGTTCAACGAAACACTCTCGATGCCCGTGGCTCTGGCGCCGGTAGGTCTGTGCGGTATGTACGCCCGTCGCGGTGAGGTGCAGGCCGCCGCGGCAGCCGATACCAAAGGCATTCCGTTTACCCTCTCGACCGTTTCCGTCTGCCCTATCGAAGAAGTGGCCCCGACCATCAAGCGCCCGATGTGGTTCCAGCTGTACGTCCTGCGCGATCGCGGCTTTATGCGTAACGCGCTGGAACGCGCCAAAGCGGCGGGCTGTTCAACGCTGGTGTTTACGGTCGATATGCCCACGCCAGGCGCTCGCTATCGCGATGCGCACTCGGGCATGAGCGGCGCGAACGCGGCGATGCGTCGCTACTGGCAGGCGGTGACACATCCGCAGTGGGCGTGGGATGTTGGCGTGAACGGTCGCCCGCACGATTTGGGCAATATTTCGGCCTATCTCGGCAAACCAACCGGGCTGGAGGATTACATCGGCTGGCTGGCGAATAACTTCGACCCGTCGATCTCGTGGAAAGATCTGGAGTGGATCCGCGAATTCTGGGACGGCCCGATGGTGATCAAAGGCATTCTCGATCCTGAAGACGCCCGCGACGCGGTGCGCTTTGGTGCAGATGGGATTGTGGTGTCGAACCACGGCGGTCGCCAGCTCGACGGCGTGCTCTCCTCTGCTCGTGCGCTGCCCGCCATTGCCGATGCGGTGAAAGGCGATATCGCGATTCTGGCCGACAGCGGCATTCGCAACGGGCTGGACGTGGTACGCATGATTGCCCTCGGCGCTGACAGCGTGCTGCTGGGCCGTGCCTATTTGTACGCTCTGGCGACGCACGGCCAGGCAGGCGTGACAAATCTGCTGAACCTGATTGAGAAAGAGATGAAGGTAGCGATGACGCTGACCGGGGCGAAAACTATCGGAGAGATCAGTAAGGATTCGCTGGTTCAGGAGCTGAGTAAGCTTCCTGCGGCGCTGGCTCCGCTGGCGCAAGGGGACGCGGCTTAGGTTAAGAGCTGTCTGTTGCCCTCACCCCGGCCCTCTCCCACAGGGAGAGGGAGAAAAGAAAGTCCCCTCTCCCTGTGGGAGAGGGTTAGGGTGAGGGGAATTATCTGCTATCCTGCCCCCCGCATTTACTGGCAAATAAAATAGCCTAGTGGGATAGGCTCCAGGGGGCTGCATGCTTAACATCGTATTATTCGAACCAGAAATCCCGCCAAATACCGGCAATATCATCCGCCTGTGCGCTAACACCGGTTTTCGTCTGCACATCATCGAGCCAATGGGTTTCGCGTGGGATGACAAACGTCTGCGCCGCGCCGGGCTGGATTACCACGAGTTCACCGCCGTGGTGCGCCATCACGATTATGCCGCGTTTATGGATGCGGAAAAGCCGCAGCGGATGTTTGCCCTGACGACCAAAGGCACGCCAGCGCACAGCGCGGTGAGCTATCAGGAAGGGGATTATCTGATGTTTGGCCCGGAAACACGCGGGCTACCTGCCACAATCCTTGATGCGCTGCCAGCTGAGCAAAAAATCCGTATTCCGATGATGCCGGACAGCCGCAGCATGAACCTGTCGAATGCGGTGTCGGTGGTGGTGTATGAAGCCTGGCGCCAGCTGGGATATGCTGGCGCGGTATTGCGGAGCTGATAGTGTCGGGTGGCGCTTCGCTTACCCGACCTACGGGCTTGTAGGCCCGGTAAGCGCAACGCCACCGGGCGGTGTTTTAAATCCCGTCGCCATACTCAAAGGTGTGGTGAATACCGTTGAAGTGTTGATCCATATCCATCGCCGGTTTATCGCTCTCTGGCTTGCCGACGATGCGGGCGGGTACGCCAGCGGCGGTGGTATGCGGCGGAACGGGCTGCAACACGACGGAACCGGCGCCAATCTTCGCGCCACGCCCCACTTCGATATTACCGAGAATTTTCGCCCCCGCGCCAATCATCACCCCTTCACGGATTTTAGGGTGGCGATCGCCGCTGGTTTTACCGGTACCGCCAAGGGTCACGGATTGCAGGATAGAGACGTCATCTTCAATGACCGCCGTCTCCCCAACCACAATGCCCGTGGCGTGGTCGAGCATAATGCCCCGGCCAATTTTCGCCGCCGGATGGATATCGACCTGGAAGGTCACGGAAACTTGATTTTGCAGGAAGATAGCCAGCGCACGGCGGCCCTCGTTCCACAGCCAGTGGCCGATGCGGTAAGCCTGCAGGGCGTGGAAGCCTTTCAGATACAGCAGCGGCGTGGAATATTTATCGACTGCCGGGTCACGTGTACGCACCGCCTGAATATCACAGGCAGCGGAGGCAATCATTTCAGGATCAGCGGCATACGCCTCTTCCACCACTTCGCGAATGGCAATGGCGGGCATGATGGAGGAAGCCAGTTTGTTGGCGAGCATATAGCTCAGGGCGCTGCCGAGGTTTTCATGCTTGAGTAGCGTCGCGTGGTAGAAACTGGCAAGCATCGGCTCGCAGTCGGCCAAAGCCCGGGCTTCGGCTTTAATATTGTTCCAGACGATATCCAGTTCTTCACACGGCATTGCATACTCCAGACGTAATAGACGACCGGCCAGTCTCTGCTGGCCGTGTCGTTGGGCGACAACGGGTCCCTGCGATTAGTTACTGCTGCGCTCGTCCTTGCGTGAGCGACCTAACAGCGTTAATGCTGCCTCGCGCGCATTTTTTCCGCAATACAATACCTGATAAATTTCCTCGGTTATTGGCATTTCGACACCAAAACGGTGCGCCAATTCCCGAACTTCTTTGGTATTGCGGTAGCCTTCAACCACCTGGCCGATTTTTTCCTGCGCGCCGATCACATCCATGCCCTGTCCAAGCATCATGCCGAAACGGCGATTACGCGACTGGTTATCGGTGCAAGTCAGCACTAAATCGCCTAAACCGGCCATCCCCATAAAGGTGGCAGGATCGGCACCCAGCGCGGTTCCCAAACGAGACATCTCGGTCAACCCACGAGTGATCAGCGCCGTACGCGCGTTCGCGCCAAAGCCGATACCGTCGGACATTCCTGCGCCAATGGCGATAACGTTTTTCACCGCACCGCCCAGCTGCACACCGATAAAATCAGGGTTACTGTAAACGCGGAAGCTCTTACCGCAATGCAGTAAATGCTGTAGATCGTCGGAGAAAGTTTGATCGGTGGATGCCAGGGAGATCGCCGTCGGCAGGCCAGCGGCCAGCTCTTTGGCGAACGTCGGCCCGGAGATCACCGCGAGCGGAATGTCCGGCCCGAGGATTTCGCGAGCGACATCCTGCAGCAGACGGCCCGTTTCAGCTTCCAGACCTTTCGTGGCCCACACAATACGTGCATCGGAGCGCATCAGCGCTTTGATCTGGTGCAGCACCTGGCCAAACACGTGGCTGGGTACAACAACGAGAATGTTGCGGCTGGCGGCAAGCGCGACTGAGAGATCGCTTTCGAGATGCAGCGAATCAGGGAAAGGCACGTCAGGAAGAAACGCGACGTTGCAGCGGTCGTGTTGCAACGTCGCGATATGTTTGGGATCGTGGCCCCAAAGGACCACTTCGTGACCATTTCTCGCCAGAGTGATGGCAAGAGCGGTGCCGTACGAGCCGGCACCGATCACAGTCATTGACGCATTAACTGTACTCATCAGGCATCCTGATGTTGGTCAGTACCTTCGCCAGCTTGCTGCTGCAGATAGTTCATGAACAGCGCATCGAAGTTCACTGGCGCAAGGTTCAGCTGCGGGAATGTACCGCGAGAGACCAGGCTGGTGATGCATTCGCGAGCATACGGGAACAGGATGTTCGGGCAGTATGCACCCAGGCAATGCGCCAGCTGATTACCTTCGATACCGCCAACGGAGAAGATACCGCCCTGCTGTACTTCACACAGGAATGCAGTCTCTTCGCCCAGCGCAGCGGTAACGGTCACACGCAGCACAACTTCATACACGTCATCTGCCAGTTGGGTAGATGCAGTATCAAGATCAAGTTTAACCTCTGGCTGCCAATCTTTCTGGAAAACGTGCGGCGCATTTGGCGCTTCGAAAGAGACATCTTTGGTGTAGATGCGCTGGATCTGGAAACTCATTTCGTTGTTGTTTTGTTCTGACATGGAAATACCCTTTTTAATTGTCCTAAAACGCTATCACAGCAGGGGATCGAGCCCGCCGCTTGCATCCAGCGCATACAAGTCATCACAGCCGCCAATGTGCTGCGCATCAATAAAAATCTGCGGAACCGTCGTGCGGCCACTACGTTTGATCATCTCTTCACGTTTTGCCGCATCACCATCAATGGGCAGTTCCTGGAAAGTTACCCCTTTGCTGTTCAGCAGCGCTTTTGCACGATGGCAAAACGGGCAGGTCGCTTTGGTGTAGATTTCAATATTGGCCATCACGTCGTTCCTCTTATTTACCGCGAACTAAAGGCAAGTTTTCACCGCTCCAGCCAGACACGCCGTCTTTCAGCACGAAGACTTTATCAAAGCCGGCTTTGGTGAGTGCGCTTGCTGGGTCCTGAGCCTGCATCCCGGTACCGTCAACGACGATAATCGGTTTGTCTTTATGCTTTTCCAGCTCGCCAAGATTGTTAGCTTTGATTTCTGTCGGTAGCAGGTTAATAGAACCGGCAATGTGACCTTTACGGAAATCATCACGTTGGCGCAGATCCACAACGACCGCGTCTTCTTTGTTGATGAGGCGCGTTGCTTCGCCACGGGTAATGACCTTAACTTTAGACGTAAGACCTTTAAACGTAGTGAACAGCACAGCGGCCAGTAAACCAATCCACGCGATACTCAGTACTGGGTGGCGGCTAACAAATTGCATAATTTCTTGCATGGGGGGTAACAACTCCCGACGTAGTGATTAAAAAAACCAGGACAGGAGTATACCTGTGCGTTGTGGCAAATACAGCCAGCGAGAATAAGCTAATCCATTTTCTGCGGCATGCCACGAAAAAAAAGCGTCAAAATGAGGATAGCCGCTGTCTGTGCCAGCGCTTTCTTTGATCTTCTGTGGCTACTTTATCGATTCAGCTGTAGTAAAATCAGGCAAATTTTTTGTCTCTTGAGCATGAGGATGTCGCAATGTCGGTCTCTAAAAAACCTATGGTACTGGTGATTCTGGATGGTTATGGCTATCGCGAAGACAGCCAGGATAACGCCATTTTCAACGCTAAAACCCCGGTCATGGATGCACTGTGGGCCAAACGCCCGCATACCCTGATTGACGCTTCTGGCCTGGAAGTTGGCCTGCCAGACCGTCAGATGGGCAACTCCGAAGTTGGACACGTCAACCTGGGCGCGGGTCGTATTGTTTATCAGGACCTGACCCGTCTGGACGTTGAAATTAAAGAACGGACTTTCTTCAGCAACCCAACGCTGACTGGCGCGGTGGATAAAGCGGTGAAAGCCGGTAAAGCCGTTCACATCATGGGTCTGCTCTCTGCCGGTGGCGTTCACAGCCACGAAGATCACATCCTGGCAATGGTTGAGATGGCAGCCGAGCGCGGCGCAGAGAAAATCTATCTGCACGCTTTCCTCGACGGTCGCGACACCCCGCCGCGCAGCGCGAAATCTTCCCTGCAAACTTTCGAAGATAAATTTGCTGAACTGGGCAAAGGCCGCGTGGCGTCCATCATTGGCCGTTATTTCGCTATGGACCGCGACAACCGTTGGGATCGCGTTGAGCAAGCTTACGACCTGATGACTCAGGCGAAAGGCGAATTCCAGTTTGATACCGCAGTTGCAGGGCTGGAAGCCGCTTACGCGCGCGATGAAAACGACGAATTCGTGAAAGCGACCGTTATCCGTGCTGAAGGCCAGGCCGATGCGGCAATGGAAGACGGCGATGCGTTGATCTTCATGAACTTCCGCGCTGACCGCGCACGTGAAATCACCCGCGCTTTCGTGAACAACGATTTCGACGGTTTTGCTCGTAAGAAAATCGTGAACCTCGACTTCATCATGCTGACCGAATACGCCGCAGACATCAAAGTGCCTTGCGCGTACCCACCCGCATCGCTCGCCAACACCTTCGGCGAGTGGATGGCGAAGAACGATAAAACCCAGCTGCGTATCTCCGAAACCGAGAAGTATGCGCACGTCACCTTCTTCTTCAACGGTGGTGTAGAAGAGCCGTTCAAAGGCGAAGATCGCATTCTGATCAACTCCCCGAAAGTGGCGACCTACGATCTGCAGCCGGAAATGAGCTCCGCTGAGCTGACCGAGAAACTGGTCGCGGCGATCAAGAGCGGTAAATACGACACCATCATCTGTAACTACCCGAACGGCGACATGGTTGGTCATACCGGCGTGATGGAAGCCGCAGTGAAAGCGATTGAAGCTCTGGATAACTGCGTTGACGAAGTCGCCAAAGCGGTGGAATCCGTCGGCGGCCAGCTGCTGATTACGGCTGACCACGGCAACGCAGAACAGATGCGCGATCCGTCTACCGGTCAGGCTCATACAGCACACACCAATCTGCCGGTTCCGCTGATCTACGTGGGTGAGAAATCTCTGAAACCAGTAGAGGGCGGTAAGCTTTCCGACATCGCGCCGACCATGTTGACGCTGATGGGCATGGAAATCCCGCAAGAGATGACTGGCAAGCCGCTGTTCATCGTGGAATAATCCCTCCCCATGAGGGGAAAGGCGATTTTTTCAATCACATGGGTCGTGGAACCGTTACGGTTATCAGTCAGGCCTCTGCTTTACGCCAGCGCACTCAGCGCTGGCGTATTGCTGTGCGCCGCATCCGCCCACGCTGACGATCGCGATCAGCTCAAATCGATTCAGGCCGATATCGCCGCCAAAGAGCGCGCGGTACGCCAACAGCAACAACAACGCTCCTCTCTGCTCGCACAATTAAAGCAGCAGGAAGAAGCCATCTCTGCCGCTGCGCGTAAACTGCGCGAAACCCAGAACACCCTTTCTGTGCTGAATAAGCAAATCGACGAGATGAATGCGTCGATTGCCAAACTGGAAAAGCAGCGAGATGCCCAGGAGCGCAATCTTGCGGCACAGCTCGACGCCGCGTTTCGCCAGGGCGAACACACCGGCATTCAGCTGATCCTCAGCGGAGAAGAGAGCCAGCGCGGTCAGCGCCTGCAAGCTTATTTTGGCTATCTGAACCAGGCGCGTCAGGAAACTATCGCGCAGCTTAAACAGACGCGCGAAGAGGTCACCTCGCAAAAAGCCGAGCTGGAAGAGAAACAGAGCCAGCAGCAAACTCTGCTTTACGATCAGCAGGCGCAGCAGGCGAAGCTGGAACAGGCGCGGAACGAGCGTAAGAAAACCCTTTCCGGGCTGGAGTCTTCGATTCAGGAAGGCCAGACGCAGCTGGGTGAAATGCGCGCCAACGAATCCAAACTGCGCAACAGCATTGCCCGCGCTGAAGCGGCTGCCAAAGCGCGCGCCGAAAAAGAGGCGCGCGACGCGCAGGCCGTGAAAGATCGCCAGCAGGAAGCGTCTCGCAAAGGCTCAACCTACAAACCGACGGAAAGCGAGCGTTCGCTCATTTCACGTACCGGCGGACTGGGTGCACCACGCGGACAAGCTTTCTGGCCGGTTCGCGGCTCTATTCTGCATCGCTATGGCGAACAACTGCAGGGTGAGCTACGTTGGAAGGGTATCGTCATTGGCGCATCGGAAGGCAGCGAAGTCAAAGCCATCGCCGATGGCCGCGTGATCCTCGCCGACTGGCTACAGGGTTACGGACTGGTGGTAGTGGTTGAGCATGGGAAAGGCGACATGAGTCTTTACGGCTACAACCAAAGCGCGCTGGTCAGCGTCGGTACACAGGTCCGCGCAGGACAACCTATCGCCCTTGTGGGCAGTAGTGGCGGTCAGGGCCGCCCGTCACTCTATTTCGAAATTCGTCGCCAGGGTCAGGCGGTCAATCCACAGCCGTGGTTGGGAAGATAAGTTTTGCTTCAATTTCGTCGTATTGTTCTCTCCGTCGTCAGTGCACTGGCGCTGGCTTCACCGGTTTACGCAGGCAAATTAGCCATCGTCATTGACGATTTTGGCTACCGTCCGCACAACGAAAATCAGGTGCTGGCGATGCCGTCGGCCATTTCCGTTGCCGTTTTACCCAATGCACCCCACGCCCGTGAAATGGCGACCAAAGCCCACAACAGCGGGCATGAGGTCCTCATCCACCTGCCGATGGCACCGCTCAGCAAACAGCCGCTGGAAAAAGACACCCTGCGCCCGGACATGAGTAGCGACGAGATCGAGCGCATTATCCGTGACGCCTATGGCAAAGTGCCGTTTGCGGTTGGGTTGAACAACCATATGGGCAGCGCGATGACCTCCAGCCTGTTCGGGATGCAGAAAGTGATGCAGGCGCTGGAGCGCTACAATCTCTATTTTCTCGACAGCATGACCATCGGTAATAGCCAGTCGATGCGCGCCGCCCAGGGTACGGGCGTGAAGGTGATTAAGCGCAAAGTGTTCCTCGATGACACGCAGAATGAAGCCGATATTCGCTTCCAGTTTAATCGCGCCGTGAAACTTGCTCAGCGCACCGGTTCGGCGATCGCCATTGGGCATCCGCATCCATCGACGGTGCGCGTGTTGCAGCAAATGCTGCCGACACTCCCTTCGGACATCACACTGGTGCGCCCGAGCGATCTGCTCAACGAACCGCAGGTGGATACCTCACGGCCTGATAACTCCACGCCACCAGGTAACAACCCGCGCACAGAGCCGAAAAACCCGTTTCGCGGCGTGAAGATTTGCAAACCGAAACAGCCGCCTGAACCGGTCTACGCCACCCGATTCTTCACGGTGATTGGTGAGAGCGTCAGCCAAAGTTCGCTGGTAACTTACTTCCAGCACCAGTGGCAAGGCTGGGGTAAGAAAGCGTAATAACTAATGAGCCACCGTATTTCAGGCGGCTTATTGAATTAGTTTATCTTAAAAGACCCATCGAGGATCTTGCTGTAGACAGTCGGCTTATCTTCGTGCGACGTTTGGTATTTCTCTTTATGAGAGAGTTTGTAAATACCAATATGATCATTCTTGAGTGCCTTGATCACTGCAGAATCTGGCGGAAGATTCATATACTGTCGGATCAAAAAACGAGAATTTCCCGTTACAGGTTGTTCATCCATAACTTTACGGAATTGTGAAAATTTCTCGCGAGCATATAAGAAACTATAATCTATCAAGAAATACTCTATCAATGTGTCATGTTGCTGCCAATAGCGATATAGTACATCGCGAACAAATTTGATAATTTGGTTATCTTTCTGAGATGCCAAAAAATATGCCGTCCAGTATCCCTGACTCAATGTATCGTCATTGGTATCGAAGCGAAGCGATGAAAAATTATTCTCATAAAATGACTCAGGGATAGATTTGGTTATAAATACGGTTGCATCCATCCATATGCCGCCATATTGATAGAGCAAAGAACAGCGTACAATATCTGAGTATTGCGCCTTGCTGATAACACCACTCTCATATTTCGATTTTATATGCTCAGGTAAAGATAGATATTGTGGGATGTTTTTATCTGTCAGAATCACCACTTTTGCATCTGATGAATGTAGCTGTATTGATTCAATACATCTTTTAACCAGCTCAGGTGCATTATCTAAACCCTGAAACCAACAAATCCAGATAATTCTAGATTCAGAGGACTGCAGTTTCACATGTGTTTCGGGTTGAATGTTAAGATCTTCAATGATAGCGAATATTTTATTCTTCTTCTTTTGTTCAAAACGCGTTGCTATATCTTTAATAAAAGAGAAATTTGTCTTTTTATACCACCGTCTGGTTTTTTTTATGATCTTATTCAAAATATTGATATTCATCATTTCACCGTTAACAAATTAAAAAGTCTCTTTCAAAGTGCGACGTAAGAGTTTCATTTTTAACTTTATATCTTTCTTTTTTCCGCACAATAATCGATTCATCCGATTAGACTTAAACCCTCTAAACGACATTAACTGAAAAAGATTATTACTCCGAGTTTCTTCGGACATATACGCACGGTATTTGAAATACAATTTCCGATAAGCATTATATTTTTTTACTTGTGACGTAATTCTGTCGCTACCATGCTCAGCATCAACCATAGCCGTACTAAAGTTATATTTAATACCAGGTCCGTATTTTAAGATAAGCTTAATCCAAACATCACGATCTTGCTGCTGCTTGATCTCTGGCGAAAAACCACCCACTCCAAGAAGCTTCTCTCTGGTTGTAAGAACTTGATTGCCTACAACGTTCTCACATAAAACATCCTGCAACTGAATGATTTTTTTATCATTACTATCGGAATAAGTTCGATGTTTCTTGTCAAGGCGCGCCGGTGTATCCGTAACAAACGCATATTTTTCTTCATAACGTGAAACAAGTTTTGCTAGCCTCTCAGGAAGAAAATAATCATCATCATCCAGACCTGTCACAAATATCCCTTGCGAAAGGGAGTAGCCTCGATTACGGCTGAAGTTAGAACCGCTGTTTTTTTCGTTACGCTCATAAATGAATCGAACGAAACGCTTTTCACATTCAGGACGAATTCTTTCAATAAGTTGCGTGGTTTTTTCATTCGAGCAATCATCAACTATGACTAACTCTATAGCAGGATAAGTCTGTGCGATAACTGAACGAACTGCGCGTTCCAGTAAGTCCTCTCTGTTAAAGGTGGTCACAATGACTGAAATTAGTTTATCCATAGCTTGCTCGTTTGGTCGATGGTATTCTTTCACCGGGAAGAATAGCGTTTTCCCGGCTAAGAATCAAAATGATTACTTAATTATGTCCCTATGTTTATTTTGCTCCAGTAAAACAATGGACATGATGAGGGTTAGCATCCACGCAACAGGTGTTGTTTTAGAATAGAACATCACCCCACTGACTCCGAACATAATTAAAGAAACTAAAAAAGCAAAAAGAATCACACTACTTGCTTTTCGCAGTGCATACCAAGCCAAGGAAATAACAAAAAATACATACAGTATTAATCCCGAAGGCCCCTTTAAAGAAAGCACCTCAACGACTTCATTATGTAAATGGCCTTTTATATGAGGTAACACACCACGTAAGCTATTGTCTTTATCTACTTCTTCCAATATTTTCTTATTTCGCTCATCCGTTGACTGCCATAAATAGTTATCTTTAGCTGCAAAAAGGCCTGTCTCCCACATGGCGAAACGGGCACCGACAGAAGTCGCACTATTATTTTTCTCGTATGCAACAATATCACGATTAAGAGCGTTATATCTCAGTATCAAATTATCTTTCATCATTAGTGCGCCAGCTAACAAAGCAAAGAGGAAAACCAACACACCTTTCCAGGGGATATGCTTTTCCTTATAAAACTTAAATAACAAAAGCCCGAAGAAAATTATAGGATAAGTTAAAATAGCTGCGCGTGTTTCTGTTGCCACAAGCACCAAGAATGTAATGAAGAAATGAACTAAAATAATGAGTTCCTTCCATTTACTTAAAGTGTGCTGGATGACCAAAATTGTATAGAAAGAAATGAATGCAATTGTGTAAGCCGCTCCTGTGGCATCAGCACCTTGGGCCAATGAAAATGTCACCCTTTTTGTTTCAAGAAAGATATGCTGATATCCACCATAAATTACTATCATCAACTGAAGTACAATAGCTAACACAACATGAATCTTATTTCCACCTATTGTAAGACGATTTTTGTTTACGAAAACAAAAATGGAAAAAGCCCCATAGAGACATATTTTCCCGACTTCAAGATAAGCGCGATAGGAATTAATAGCAGAGCTACTGTTTGTTTTATACAATCTGAACCAAACCAGATCGGATACTCCAATAATAAAAAGAACAAGGCATATCCAAAATGCATCGTTTTTTCTAAAATTTTTAATATCAAGTATAAACACTAACAATGCCGTAACGCCCGCAACGCTAAGCACTTTAACGGAAAAGTTAGGAGAGACAATCACACAGCCAAAAGCAATGGCACAGAGACCAAATAATAGTTGCATCAAAGCTAACTGGATTCTATCACATTTGTAATTGACCATTATCGTTCCATTTTTCAAAAAAATAAAGCAAAGTAAAACCCCACTAATAATAACTTAGGCCTATCTGAGCTAGCGGACATTTCGCCAGTCATAGGTTTTTCCCGTAGTATCCATTACAGACACTTTTTTATCATAGCCGGACAGCCAGGTCTCAACCGTTTTTATCGATTCGCCTTGCCGATGAATACCCAGCCATAATTCGGCAAGAGTATTTACATCATCTGTAGACCAGGTCGTGTCATAAGTACCTATAATTTTATCCTTTGCATCAGCAGGATGGCTGTACCAGATAAACATTGGTATATGCAAAGCTTCTCTTGGTGGATTAACGCCACCATGGGAATACACCACTGCTCGATTAGGGTCGCGTACCAAGCCATGATCTGAGAAATACATGACTGAAGAACGCGTATTTTCCAGGGAGCGGAATACATTACCCATCAAAGTATCGGTATAACGCACGGAGTTATCGTAGCAATCATCCGCATCACTACCACCGGATAACACAGCCTTATTTTTCGGGAATCGTCGACAGGCGGGTTCATGACTACCGTACAGGTGTAATACGATAATCTTCTTACCTGGTTTTTTTAGTGCATCGTTGAGAAGTGGGAGCAATTCTTCATCAAAGCCCTCATCTATCCACGCTGATTTATGCGCATTCATGGCAATGCCAGTTATAACGTTGTTATGCGCACCACCTTTTCCCTGACGGCTAAACCAAGACGTTTCGTATCCTGCTTTATTAGCAATATTTATAATGTTATCCCCGTACTTACGGGGATCTCGGGCATTCACTGTATCTGCTGTTATTGCCAATGGTACAGCCATAATAGTGACAGGAGCAGGAGACACAGCATTGCTGAAAAGTAACAAATGATTATTTTGTTGCTGTTTTATAAGTTCAGGAGTTGTATTTCTTCCATAGCCATATATGCTCATATTGGCCGTACGTTCAGATTCGCCGATAATTAAAACATAATTATCGATACCCGTATCAGATAAAGTAAGTTTGTAATCAGGAATATTGGCACCAATATTAGCAACAACCGAAATATCATCTATAGCTTGCATAAACACTTTCGCAGTGCTAATAGGAGTGGCTTGAACAAAACGTTGCGCCAGGCTTTCAACATTACTTTTTCTGATCTGATGCAAATAGGCCTGTGCAAAAAAAGCGAACAATGTAAGACAAAGAAGAATAATTGGCCAGCGGCTAAATTTCGATTTAATTGGGTATGGCCCGCTATTCACTGTGTAAATGAATACCGCACTCAGCACGAAAAGTATAAGACAATCGCGCCAGTAAAGCCCAAGCATCGAACTTGCCTCCCCCGGTGTTGTATTTAACACACTCATCGCAAAACCGTAGCTAAATGCTGAATTAAAATTGTTCCACGCGTATAGCTGCAAGCTGACATCTGCCGCAACAGGAATTAACAATATGACTGCGAAGGCATTTCGGATAATTTTATTATCAATGCATTTTAACGTTAGCATAATTAATAGAAAAACCAGCGTTCTGTTAATTACTGCATTATATTTTGCATTCAAAATATTAACATAGATGATTATTAGCATTGAAATAATTAACAAGCTGCTGGTTGTTAATCTTGAGCTGGCTTCGGCTGACTTCTTTGAAAACAAAATTGTCATAATGACCTGATTCGAGTATCCCGACTTTTCATGACGTTATCATTCTCTATGAAATGATCAATACACCAACATTTACTCCATATAAAACAAGATGATGTATCTATACGTAACTGTGTGTCGATAAGATAGGATGAGGAAAAATTGGTCGAAAATTAACAAGTAAAACCTGCAAAGTCAAACAGTCAGAAATAGCAATGGTACCCGTGTGAACAGGTACCATTGTAAAATTAATCCCAGCTCAGAATCACTTTTCCGGACTGGCCCGAGCGCATGGCGTCGAAGCCTTTCTGGAAATCATCAATACCGAAGTGGTGAGTGATGATCGGCGTCAGGTCCAGGCCGGACTGGATCAACGCGGCCATCTTGTACCAGGTTTCAAACATCTCACGGCCATAAATGCCTTTGATGAACAAGCCTTTAAAGATGACTTTGTTCCAGTCGATGGACATATCAGACGGCGGAATACCCAGCATGGCGATGCGGCCACCGTGGTTCATGGTGTCGAGCATGGTACGAAACGCTGGCGGCGCGCCGGACATCTCCAGGCCCACATCGAAGCCTTCGGTCATGCCGAGTTCGGTCATCACGTCGCTCAGGTTCTCTTTCGAGACGTCCACCGCCCGGGTCACGCCCATTTTGCGCGCCAGAGACAAACGGTATTCGTTCACATCGGTAATTACCACGTTACGCGCACCGACGTGTTTCGCCACCGCTGCCGCCATGATGCCAATTGGGCCCGCGCCGGAAACCAGCACGTCTTCGCCAACCAGGTCAAACGACAACGCCGTGTGAACCGCGTTACCGAACGGGTCGAAGATCGAGGCCAGATCGTCAGAAATATTGTCCGGGATTTTGAACGCGTTGAACGCCGGGATCACCAGATATTCGGCGAAACAGCCCGGACGGTTTACGCCCACGCCCACGGTGTTGCGACACAAGTGCGTACGACCGCCGCGACAGTTACGGCAATGACCGCAGGTGATATGCCCTTCACCGGACACGCGATCGCCGATTTTAAACCCTTTCACTTCTTGGCCGATGCCGACCACTTCGCCGACGTATTCGTGTCCCACAACCATCGGAACCGGAATGGTTTTTTGCGACCACTGATCCCAGTTGTAGATGTGAACGTCCGTGCCGCAAATCGCGGTTTTACGGATTTTGATCAGCAGATCGTTATGACCGACTTCCGGCTCCGGCACGTCGGTCATCCAAATCCCTTCTTCCGCTTTCAGTTTGGATAACGCTTTCATCACACGTCCTCAGGCAATCACGCCCAGTTGTTTGCCGATGCGGGTAAAGGCTGCCACCGCACGCTCAATTTGTTCAGGCGAATGCGCCGCAGACATCTGGGTGCGGATACGCGCCTGACCTTTTGGCACCACCGGGAAGAAGAACCCGGTGACATAAACCCCCTCTTTTTGCAGCTCGCGGGCAAAGTTTTGCGCCACCACCGCGTCGCCCAGCATCACCGGGATAATCGCGTGATCGGCACCGGCCAGCGTAAAGCCTGCAGCAGTCATTTGTTCGCGGAACAGACGGGCGTTGGACCACAGGCGATCGCGCAGCTCAGCACCGGATTCCACCATCTCCAGCACTTTGATGGAGGCAGAAACAATCGCCGGGGCCAGAGAGTTAGAGAACAGATACGGACGGGAGCGCTGGCGCAGCCATTCGACCACTTCCTTGCGCGCCGCGGTATAGCCGCCGGATGCGCCACCGAGCGCTTTGCCAAGCGTTCCAGTGATGATGTCCACACGGCCCATCACGTCGCAATATTCGTGGGAACCACGACCGTTTTCGCCGACAAAACCGACTGCGTGAGAGTCATCGACCATCACCAACGCATCGTATTTGTCTGCCAGATCGCACACGCCCTTCAGGTTGGCGATCACGCCGTCCATCGAGAACACGCCGTCGGTGGCGATTAAGACGTGGCGAGCACCGGCTTCACGCGCCTCTTTTAGGCGCGCTTCCAGCTCCTGCATGTCGTTGTTGGCGTAGCGGAAACGCTTCGCTTTACACAGACGCACGCCGTCGATGATCGAGGCATGGTTGAGGGCGTCAGAGATAATTGCGTCTTCCGCGCCCAGCAGAGTCTCGAACAGGCCGCCGTTGGCGTCGAAGCAGGAAGAGTAGAGAATCGCATCCTCCATCCCGAGGAATGCCGCCAGCTTGCTCTCAAGCTGTTTGTGGCTGTCCTGGGTGCCGCAGATAAAACGCACGGAGGCCATACCAAAACCGTGGGTGTCCATGCCGTTTTTGGCAGCGGCAATTAGCTCAGGGTGATTCGCAAGACCTAAGTAGTTGTTCGCGCAAAAGTTGATCACTTTGCTGCCGTCAGCGACGGTAATGTCCGCCTGCTGTGCAGATGTGATAATACGTTCTTCTTTGAACAACCCTTCCGCGCGTGCGGTCTCGAGGTCGTTGTTTAACTGTTTGTAAAAATCACCACGCATTGCAATTCTCCAGACTCGGCAAATTTCGGCACATATTACCCAAACCTATACGTCGATACGAGATGACGCATCATCAGTTATCGTTTTTGCAGCATAAATCACGTGTACCCCTGCTGCATATCGGTGAATGGCTGAAGGGTCGCCATACTAATGATATGATATGAGTATTAGTGTTCGGGATTGCCCCGAACTCCACACTACAAAGGTTACCGTTATGATCATCGTTACCGGCGGCGCGGGCTTTATCGGCAGCAATATTATCAAAGCCCTCAATGACAAAGGCATCACCGACATTCTGGTCGTAGACAACCTGAAAGACGGCACCAAGTTCGTGAACCTGGTCGATCTGAACATCGCCGACTACATGGATAAAGAAGACTTCCTTATCCAGATTATGGCAGGTGAAGAGTTCGGCGAGATCGAAGCTATCTTCCACGAAGGCGCCTGCTCTTCCACCACCGAGTGGGACGGCAAGTACATGATGGATAACAACTATCAGTACTCTAAAGAGGTTCTGCACTACTGCCTGGAGCGTGACATTCCGTTCCTGTACGCCTCTTCTGCGGCGACCTACGGCGGCCGTACCTCTGACTTTATTGAATCGCGCGAATACGAGCAGCCGCTGAACGTTTACGGTTACTCCAAATTCCTGTTCGACGAATACGTACGTCAGGTTCTGCCAGAAGCGAATTCCCAGATCGTCGGCTTCCGCTACTTCAACGTCTACGGACCGCGCGAAGGCCACAAAGGCAGCATGGCGAGCGTGGCATTCCACCTGAACACCCAGTTGAACAACGGCGAAAGCCCGAAATTGTTTGAAGGCAGCGATGGCTTCAAACGCGATTTCGTCTACGTGGGCGACGTGGCGGCAGTGAACCTGTGGTTCTGGGAAAACGGTGTCTCCGGCATCTTCAATCTGGGCACTGGTCGCGCGGAATCTTTCCAGGCCGTGGCCGACGCGGCGCTGGCTTACCATCAAAAAGGCAGCCTCGAATACATTCCGTTCCCGGAAAAACTGAAAGGTCGCTACCAGGCGTTCACCCAGGCGGATCTGACTAACCTGCGTGCTGCGGGCTACGACAAGCCGTTCAAGACCGTTGCCGAAGGCGTGACGGAATATATGGCCTGGCTGAACCGCGATTCATAATCATGAGAATTCTGGTGATTGGCCCGTCCTGGGTGGGCGACATGATGATGTCGCAAAGTCTCTATCGCACGCTCAAGGCGCGCTATCCCCAGGCGATAATCGACGTGATGGCACCCGCGTGGTGCCGTCCGCTATTGTCGCGCATGCCGGAAGTCAACGAAGCAATCCCAATGCCGCTTGGCCACGGGGCGCTGGAAATTGGCGAACGCCGCAAGCTCGGGCATACCCTGCGCGAGAAACGCTACGATCGCGCGTATGTCCTGCCGAACTCCTTTAAATCTGCCTTAGTGCCGTTCTTTGCTGGCGTGCCGCACCGCACCGGTTGGCGTGGCGAGATGCGCTACGGTCTGCTCAACGATGCGCGCGTGCTGGATAAAGCCGCCTGGCCGTTAATGGTCGAGCGTTACGTGGCACTGGCGTACGACAAAGGCGTGATGCTCTCGGCGAAAGATCTGCCGCAGCCGCTGCTGTGGCCGCAGCTACAGGTGCATGACGGCGAAAAATCGCAGACCTGTAATGCATTTGGCCTGTCGGCAGAGCGCCCGATGATCGGCTTCTGCCCTGGTGCAGAATTCGGTCCGGCAAAGCGCTGGCCGCACTATCACTACGCCGAGCTGGCAAAACAGCTGATCGACGAAGGCTATCAGGTTGTACTGTTCGGTTCGGCGAAAGACCACGAAGCGGGCAACGAAATTCTCGCCACGCTGAGCAACGAACAGCAGGCCTGGTGCCGCAATCTGGCGGGCGAAACCCAGCTGGAACAGGCGGTTATTTTGTTGGCGGCTTGTAAAGCGGTCGTCACTAACGATTCCGGCCTGATGCACGTCGCCGCTGCGCTGAACCGCCCGCTGGTCGCGCTCTATGGCCCCAGCAGCCCGGACTTCACGCCGCCGCTGTCACATAAAGCGCGGGTGATTCGTTTGATCACCGGCTATCACAAAGTGCGTAAAGGCGATGCGGCAGAAGGTTATCACCAGAGTCTGATCGACATTACGCCGCAGCGTGTCCTCGATGAACTCAACGATCTGCTGTTGAACGATGAAGGATAACGAATGCGGGTCTTGATCGTAAAAACCTCTTCGATGGGCGATGTCCTGCACACGTTGCCGTCCCTGACGGATGCGATGCGCGCTATCCCCGGCATTCGTTTTGACTGGGTGGTGGAAGAGGGCTTCGCGCAAATCCCCACCTGGCATGAATCGGTAGACCGCGTGATCCCGGTGGCGATTCGCCGCTGGCGCAAGGCGTGGTTTTCCGCACCGATTAAAGCCGAGCGCACAGCCTTTCGCGAAGCAATCCAGGCTCAGCACTACGATGCGATTATTGACGCCCAGGGGCTGGTCAAAAGCGCCGCGCTGGTCACACGCCTGGCGCACGGCGTCAAGCACGGTATGGACTGGCATAGCGCCCGCGAACCGGTGGCGAGCCTGTTCTATAACCGTCGTCACGCCATTGCTAAACAGCAGCACGCTGTTGAGCGCACCCGCGAGCTGTTTGCGAAAAGCCTCGGTTACGCGAAACCTGAAACGCAGGGCGATTACGCCATATCACAGCATTTCTTGCATGAAACGTCACCTGATGCCCAGCCGTACCTGATCTTCCTGCACGCCACGACGCGCGACGACAAGCACTGGCCAGAATCTCACTGGCGGGAATTGATCGAGATGCTTAGCAACTCAGGCCTGCGGATAAAACTCCCGTGGGGCGCACCGCACGAAGAGGTGCGAGCCAAACGTCTGGCCGAAGGATTTGATCACGTCGAGGTTCTGCCTCGCATGAAGCTCGATGGCGTTGCACAGCAACTGGCAGGAGCTACCGCCGTGGTTTCCGTCGATACGGGACTGAGCCACCTGACGGCAGCCCTCGATCGACCTAATATTACACTTTACGGCCCAACCGATCCGGGCCTTATCGGCGGCTACGGAAAAAATCAAATTATCTGCCGCCCGAAAGATTCATCTCAGCTCAGCGACCTCAACGCCGCTGCGGTTTTTGCGCAATTAGAGCCTTTGCTGGCAGCAGAGAGAGCCTATGTCTGATTTTTTCTCAGCGGAGCGTCCGCCAAAACGCGTGCTGATCATCAAGCTGCGTCACCACGGTGACGTCCTGCTGACCTCGCCGGTCTTTACCGTGTTGAAAAAAAACTGGCCGGACGTGGAAGTTGACGCCCTGGTGTATGACGACACCCAGGCAATGCTCACCAGCCACCCGCACATTGACCAGGTGCATACCATTGGCCGCAACTGGCGTAAGCAAGGCTGGTTTGCTCAACTCCGCTTGTATCGCGCCCTGCTCAATACGCTGAAAGCGCGTCATTACGACGTGCTGATTAATTTGACCGAACACTGGCACGGTGCGCGTCTGGCGCGTCGTCTGAAACCGCGCGTGTCCGTGGGCTTTAAGCCGGACAAACGCGGCGGCCTGGCGCGGCGTCGCTGGGTGAAGTCTTTCACCACGCTGTACCCAGCCATTCAGGATAACAGCCGCCATATGGTGGAAGTGAACCTCGACGCCCTGCGCCGGATCGGGATTCATCCGCAAACCGAAGAAGATAAACATACGTTGTTTGTACCCGGCGACGCGGCCGAAGCCTCGATCGCAGAGAAACTGGCCGGGTTCGGTGTTGCCAGCAAATCCTACATTCTGGTGCACCCAACCTCACGCTGGATGTTCAAAGCCTGGGATATCAAAAAGCTCGCGGCGACCATCGACAACCTCGCCTCGCGTGGGCTGCCGATTATCCTTTCCGCTGCACCGTCGAAAGAAGAGACGGCGTATATGGACGAGCTGCGCGCTGCGCTCAGGCAGCCGGTATTTGATTTAAGCGGTCAACTCAACCTGAAAGAGCTGGGTGCGCTGATGAAACACGCGCGGATCTACTTCGGCGTAGACTCCATGCCGATGCACCTCGCCAGCGCCGTCGGCACGCCGACCGTGGCCATCTTCGGCCCGACGGGTGCCATCAAATGGGCGCCGTGGGGCGTGAACTATCGCGTCATCACCGCAGGATTCACCTGTCAGCCGTGCGGCAAAGCGGGCTGCGGCGATGGCGGCGTGTCGGACTGCATCACGGCGATTACGCCTCAGCAGGTCCTGAGCGCCATTGATACGCTGCTGCTGGAATATCCTGCATGAAGCTGGCGATCGTCCGACAAACCTATAATCCCAACGGCGGCGCGGAGCGCTTTGTCTCGCGCGCGCTGAACGTGCTGGCGCAGGATACCGCGCTGGACGTGACGCTGATTGCCCGCCAGTGGGAAGATGCTTCAGGCTGGCAGACGCTGACGGTGAATCCGCCATTTCGTAACCGCCTGAGCCGCGAATCCGGCTTCGCCGAAGCCGCCGCTGCACAGTTTGACCAATTCGACATTGTTCAGAGCCACGAACGGATTCCGGGTGCGACCATTTTTCGGGCAGGTGATGGTGTTCATGCCACCTGGCTTGAACAGTACAATCGCATTTTGTCGCCGCTGGCGCGCTGGGCGCAGTCCCTCAGCCGCTACCATCGCTATATTTTGCAGGCCGAAGCGCAGATGTTTACCCATCCACAGCTGCGCAAAGTGATCTGCAATTCGCGGATGGTGCGCGACGACATCGCTCGCCGGTTTGCCCTGCCGGACGATAAATTGACGGTGATTTATAACGGCGTTGATACCCAACATTTCAGCCCTGACGTGCGTGCACTGTCGCAGCGCGACGCGTGGGGAATCCCGCACAATGCGTCGGTGCTGGCGTATGTCGGTTCCGGTTTTAGCCGCAAAGGGGTGGCGACGGCGCTCCGCGCGATTGTGCCGTATCCAGATGTCTGGCTACTGATCGCCGGACGTGATAAACACGCACGCAAATTCGAAAAACTGGCTCAGACGCTCGGCGTGGCGTCTCGCGTACGTTTCCTTGGGCCGGTCGCCGATGTGCGCCAGGTGTATGGCAGTGCCGATGCGCTGATCCTGCCTACGCTTTACGATCCCTTCCCGAATGTCTGCGTCGAAGCGCTGGCCTGCGGTCTGCCGCTGCTGACCAGCCACGGCTGCGGTGCGGCGGAGTGGATCGAAGAAGGCGTTAACGGCTGGGTGCGCGATGCGCTGGACAGCAACGGCTACCAGCAGGTGGTCGGCGAATGGCTTAAAGGCCGGGAACTGGGTCGGGATTATTCAGCAGCGGCACGCGCCACTGCTGAACCCTATACCCTGGAGAGAATGGCGAAAGAGTTACAGTCGCTCTATCAGGATCTGCTGCGCTGAGCGGCGTTGGAGAAAACCTTCTCCATCGCATCGAGCATACATTCGCGGGTGAAATGGGCGCACAGGTAGTCGTATCCCTGCTGCGCCAGCGTCTCGCGAAGATTTGCATCGTCATACAGTTTCACAATCGCTTCTTCCAGCGCAGATTCATCGCGCTGCGCAATCAATAACCCGGTTTTACCGTCGATCACCGCATCCGCTGTTCCACCGGCATCGGTAGCAATGGTTGCAATGCGCGAAGCCAGCGACTGCAAGACGCCCTGAGGCACCCCTTCCATATCGTGCGAAGGGCTGAGGGCAATATCAAACGCCGGGAACCAACGCTCCGGATCGCTGCGATGCCCGGCCAACAGCACCCGCTGCTGTAAACCTAAACCGGTGATTTCCTGTTCCAGCGTCGCTTTATGCGGCCCTTCGCCGACAATGGCCAGCTTAATGCGTGGGTTGTCGATCTTTGCCAACGCACGCAGCAGCACGCTGTGGCCTTTGTTTGGGCGCAGATGCGACACCACGCCGAGCCAGAAATCATCCTGCGTTAATCCGCAATGCTCACGGGCCTGCTGTTTATCGGCGGGATGAAAACGTTGCGTGTCCACGCCGCTTGGAACTGAGGTGCTTTGCGCCATTGGCACACCGATATCCGCAACCTGATGGCGCAGCGCTTCGCCCGTAGTTACGATATGGGCGCAGGCGGTGCGAAACAGCCAACGGGTTGTCCAGTTTTTGCGCGGCACGCCTGAGGCATGGCGAGTACGCACCAGCGGCACCGGATTTGAGAGCGTCAGATTGGCGAGTGCCACCAGCCAGGTATCAGCAGAATTGTGACTATTGATGACATCAATAGAATGCCGATTGTTTTTTAACCAGGCGCGCAGCAATTGCAGGTTTTTAAGGTTTTTGCGCTTTAGCGGCATCGTCACCACCGTTAGTCCCGCTTCACGGGCTAAAGCGTGTAGCGGCGCGGTATCCGGGCAAAGAATCGTCACCTGATGACCACGCTGAATCAGCCCTAACGATTCGTTAATAATGCGCAGAGGCTGCCCGCCTTTGCCACCGTCTGCTTCAGTGTGAACAATATGCATACATTTCCTGTCAAGAATCTCGCTCAAATGACGCTAATTTATACTCCAGGGGGATCTTTGTCCCAACAGGCATATGTTTTTAGCCTCTACCCGATATAATACAACACGAATGGTACCACCTTAATAGGTGGTCTGCGTTAAGCACAACGGAGAAAGCATGTTCGACAAACCTTTATTGAGCCTGGTGGTTGCCGTTTATAACGGTGAAAAATTCTTGAGTGCATTTTTCGACAGTATAAAAGCTCAAAAACTGGACAGTCTGGAACTTGTCGTTGTGAATGATGGCTCAACCGACAAATCATCAGAGATCATCTCGCAATACGCCTCCGATTTTCCCTTATATCGGGTGATAGACCAGACTAATCAAGGCGTATCTGCTGCCCGTAACGCTGGGCTTGCTGTCGCGACAGGGGAGTATATTGCGTTTCCAGATATTGATGACGTCATCTATCCAGGCATGTACCCACGTCTACTCGAAATGGCCACACTAAGTAATCTAGATGTTGCCACCTGTAACGGTACCTATATCTACGATGATGGTCGACCTTCGAAAAAAATATTTCCTTCCGACAAGCTGCAATCAACGGGCGTTCTGGATGGGCCGGACTGGTTACAACGCGCGCTAACGTCTCGAAAATTCCTGCATGTCACTTGGCTAAATATTTATCGCCACACTTTTATTAAAGAGCATGGGTTTACCTTTGAGCATGGTCTGCGTCATCAGGATATTCCCTGGACGACCGAAGTTCTGCTGAATGCGAAGCGTGTTCAATACACGGACGAGACATTTTACGATTACCTCATCCATTCTGCATCAGTATCACATACCCCTGGTACGGACGACACGAGAATACGTAATGCGCATCATTACATGAAAATTCTTGAGATGCTCGACGCCATAAATCAGCGTTACCCTGGTGTGGTACGCAGAGTTCCAGCCTGTCAGTGGCAAATTGCGAAAGAAGGGCTGGGTATTCTGCACGCCATCAATAACATTACTGACGCGTCGAAAAAACGTGAGATTATCCGTGAGTTGTTTGATCGTGGTATTTGGACCCTGATCTGGAAAAATGCCCGGGGCCTTCGTCAGCACTGGCGGCTGGGCCGCCGCTACTTCCGCCTAAAAAGGTATCTGGCATAAGAGATAGCTTTACGTGGCCTAAATGCTTAGAATTTGCCCGCCGAAACTAAAAAACGGATAATCGCTTGGAATTGTTGTATACCGCCCTGCTCTACATTATTCAGCCACTGGTGTGGCTGCGACTGCTGCTTCGTAGCCGTAAAGCGCCTGCGTATCGAAAACGCTGGGCTGAACGCTATGGCTACTGCCGCAATAAAGTCGCCCCGGACGGTATTTTGCTGCATTCCGTTTCTGTCGGCGAAACGCTGGCGGCGATCCCACTGGTCCGCGCATTGCGCCACCGCTATCCTTCATTGCCGATTACCGTCACAACAATGACCCCAACCGGCTCCGAACGTGCCATGTCGGCCTTCGGTAAAGACGTGCATCACGTCTACCTGCCCTACGATTTACCCTGTGCCATGAACCGTTTCCTTAACACCGTGCGCCCGAAGCTGGTGATCGTGATGGAAACCGAACTGTGGCCGAATATGATTTCCGCTCTGCATGCCCGTAAAATTCCGCTGGTTGTCGCCAACGCGCGCCTGTCGGAACGTTCGGCTAAAGGGTATGGCAAACTGGGCAGTTTTATGCGTCGCTTGTTGTCTAAAATTACGTTGATTGCCGCCCAGAACGAAGAAGACGGCGCGCGATTCATCTCGCTGGGACTGAAGCGCAACCAGCTCGCCGTCACCGGCAGTCTGAAATTTGATATTTCCGTCACGCCAGAACTCGCTGCCCGCGCCGTCACGCTGCGCCGCCAGTGGGCTCCACGCCGCCAGGTCTGGATTGCCACCAGTACTCACGACGGCGAAGAAGAGATTATCCTGCAGGCGCATCGTAAGCTGCTGGAGAAATTCCCCGATTTGCTGCTGATTCTGGTTCCTCGCCATCCGGAGCGCTTCAAAGACGCGCGTGAAATGGTGCAGAAAGCCGGTTTTAGCTTCATCCTGCGCAGCAGCGGTGAGATCCCGTCCGGCAGCACTCAGGTGGTGATTGGCGATACGATGGGCGAACTGATGCTGTTGTACGGAATTGCCGATCTGGCCTTCGTGGGTGGAAGCCTGGTTGAGCGCGGTGGTCACAACCCGCTGGAGCCGGCCGCACACGCCATTCCAGTGCTGATGGGGCCACACACATTTAACTTCAAAGATATCTGCGCTAAATTGCAGCAAGCCGATGGCTTAATTACCGTAACTGACGCGGATTCGGTGGTGAAAGAAGTGTCGACTCTGCTCACCGACGAAGATTACCGCCTGTGGTACGGCCGCCATGCCGTCGAAGTACTGCATCAGAATCAGGGCGCACTGACCCGTCTGCTGCAACTTCTGCAACCTTATCTGCCTCAGCGGAGCCATTAATGTCAAAGCGTCTGTCGGTCGTGATGATCGCCAAAAACGCCGCTGACCTGCTTCCGGAGTGCCTGGCCTCTGTTGCCTGGGCCGACGAAATCGTCCTCCTCGATTCAGGAAGCCGCGACCACACCGTTGACGTCGCACGCACCGCAGGTGCAAAGGTTTTTGTCGATACGGACTGGCAAGGCTATGGCATTCAGCGCCAGCGCGCGCAATCTTTTGCCACCGGTGACTATGTGCTGATGATCGATACCGACGAGCGCGTGACACCGGAATTACAGCAATCCCTTCAGTCCGTTCTGACGTCACCACAGCCCGGAGCGGTTTACAGCATCGCTCGTCGTAACTATTTCCTCGGGCGCTTCATGCGCCACAGCGGCTGGTATCCCGATCGGGTAATGCGTCTTTATGAGCGTGAACGTTATCAGTACAACAGCAATCTGGTGCATGAATCGCTGGACTGCGCGCACGCCGAGGTGATTAACCTACAAGGCGATTTGCGCCACCTCACCTGCCGGGACTTTGCCGGCTTCCAGCGCAAACAGCTCAGCTATGCAACCGCATGGGCACAAGAACGCCACCAGCGCGGCAAGAAGGCGTCGCTGGCAGGAATCTTCGCTCACACACTGGGGGCATTTCTGAAGACGCTGGTACTGCGCGCAGGCATTCTGGATGGCAAACAGGGCTGGTTACTGGCGGTGGTGAATGCACAGTATACTTTCAATAAATACACCGAGCTGTGGGCATTGAACCGCGGCTACTCAGAGAAAGCGTGAGCCATGAGCACAAAAGCGATTTATCCGGGTACCTTCGATCCGATTACCAATGGTCATCTTGATATCGTCACCCGCGCGGCCAGTATGTTCGACCGGGTGATTCTGGCCATTGCCGCCAGCCCAAGTAAAAAACCGATGTTTGATTTGGATGAACGCGTCGCGTTGGCAACCGCTGCCATTGCACATCTGCCGAATGTAGAGGTGATGGGATTTAGCGATCTGATGGCCAACTTCGCCCGCGCACAGCAGGCCAATATCTTGATTCGCGGGCTGCGTGCCGTCGCTGATTTTGAATATGAAATGCAGCTGGCGCACATGAACCGTCATCTGATGCCGGAACTCGAAAGTGTGTTCCTGATGCCGTCGAAAGAGTGGTCGTTTATTTCATCGTCACTGGTGAAAGAGGTGGCGCGCCACGAGGGGGATGTGACGCACTTCCTGCCTGCAAACGTCCATCAGGCGTTGATGAATAAGCTCAAGTAACTTACTTCTGGCACTGGCGGCAGTAAAATGTCGCCCGCTGCGCATGTTTCGACGCCACAATCGGCGTACCACACACCCGGCACGGCTCCCCTTTTCGACCATACACCTGCAATTCCTGGGCAAAATAGCCCGGTTTCCCGTCGCTTTGCAGGAAATCCTTCAGCGTGGTTCCCCCTTGCTCAATTGAGCGCAACAGGACCGCTTTAATCACTTTTACCAGCAGCTCACACTCGCTGTCAGAGAGCGAAGAGGCAAGCCTGTCAGGGTGGATCCCGGCGGCAAAAAGTGATTCGCTGGCATAAATGTTACCGACGCCCACCACCAGTTTGTTATCCATCAGCCAGGGCTTGATTGGCGTTTTCTTCTTAGCGCACTTCGCCTTCAGGTATTCAGCGTTAAACGCCGGGCTGAGCGGCTCAGGACCCAGATGAGCCAGAACACTGTGCCCTTCGAGTTCTTTAGTCCACAGCCATGCGCCAAAGCGTCGCGGATCGGTGTAACGCAACACTTTACCGTTGCTCATCACCAAATCGACGTGGTCGTGTTTCTCAGCGGGTAGCTCTTGCGTGAGGATACGCAGGCTTCCGGACATTCCCAGGTGGATGATAATCCAGCCGTCGGGCAATTCCAGCAGCAGGTACTTGGCGCGACGCTGCACGCTGAGCACAGGCTTATCACTGAGAGCGTGGATCTCATCGGAAACAGGCCAGCGCAGGCGACCATTGCGAACGATAGCATGAAGAATGGTTGCGCCTACCAGATGCGGCTCTATCCCGCGACGGCTGGTTTCTACCTCAGGTAATTCAGGCATGTTTCCTCCATTGAGATACACAGAATGCAAAAAACCCCGCGATTGCGGGGTTTTTCTTCAAAGAACTCTAAAATTATTTAATTTTAGCTTCTTTGTACAGTACGTGCTGACGGACAACTGGATCGAACTTTTTCAGTTCCAGTTTTTCCGGTTTAGTACGCTTGTTCTTCGTGGTGGTGTAGAAGTGACCTGTACCAGCAGAAGAAACCAGCTTGATTTTCTCACGAATACCTTTAGCCATGATTTATTTCCTCGTTAAGTACTTAGTACTTTTCGCCACGGGCACGCAGTTCGGACAGAACTGTATCGATGCCTTTCTTATCAATAACACGCATACCTTTAGCAGATACACGCAGGGTGACAAAACGCTTCTCGCTCTCAACCCAGAAACGGTGAGAGTGCAGGTTCGGCAGGAAACGGCGTTTAGTCGCGTTCAGTGCGTGGGAACGGTTGTTACCGGTCACCGGACGCTTGCCAGTAACTTGGCAGACTCGGGACATGTCTATTCTCCAAAAATCAAATTAGCTCGAGCTTCGTATGGGGTATCGGCGCCTCGTCAGGCTTTACAGCCCGGTCATCGCGGTTCTAAGCGAACTCTCGATTGCCAGGCCCAAATGCCAAACCCGAGATTCTCAAAGGTGGCGTAGTATACGCTGACTCGACGATGTGCTCAAGTCCCGAACAGACAAAGATCCCGATGGATCGCGCGAAATGGTCTAAATCCAACCATGTTCGGCAAAAGAAACATACTCTCCACGACCGATAACTAAATGGTCAAGCACACGAATGTCCATGAATTGACAGCATTTGATGATACGTTCAGTGATCTCTTTGTCAGCTTGACTCGGTTTAGCGCAACCCGAGGGGTGATTATGCGCGAGGATCACGGCGGCTGCATTCACTTTTATCGCTTCACGCACAATTTCTCGGGGATGAACCTCTACGTGACTCAATGTGCCGGAAAACAGACGGCAGTGTTTTAGCACCCGATTTTGGTTATCAAGAAAGATCACCATAAAGATCTCACGCTCCGCATCAGAGAGCTGGCTTTGCAAGAAATCCCTCGTCATTTCAGGGCTTAACAGGGGATTATCCTCCAGCATACGCACGCTGTGGTAGCGCCTTGCCAGCTCGGCTATCCCTTTGAGCTGAGCATACTTGGCGACACCAATTCCTTCGACATGCTTAAATTCTGGCAGTTCGGCAGTCAGCAAACCGTACAGCGAGCCAAAATGCTGCAAAAGCTCTTGTGACAACACAAACACACTTTTCCCAGGCGTACCGGTACGTAGAAAAAGCGCCAGCAGCTCGGCATCGGTCAGTGATGTAATGCCGTACTGCAGCATTTTTTCTCGCGGTAGTAATAGCGGCAACGTGAAATCCATATCCCTTCTCCCTGCTTTTCGATCATGCTGACACAGGAATCCTTGTCGTTCGACAGGCACCTTTCGTTCTTGCGTAACGCCTCGCAAAGTGAAGCACGCACAAAATCACGCCACTTTTTGGATTGTGATAAAATGCCCGCTCTCTGGTGAAACCCAACAGGAAAGAATCATGATGAGCCTGGCCGGTAAAAAAATCGTCCTCGGCGTGAGCGGCGGCATTGCTGCCTATAAAGCGCCGGATCTGGTGCGCCGTTTGCGCGAACGCGGGGCCGACGTGCGGGTCGCAATAACCGAAGGCGGCAAAGCCTTTATCACGCCACTGAGCCTGCAGGCCGTTTCGGGATATCCGGTATCTGACAGCCTGCTTGACCCTGCTGCCGAAGCCGCGATGGGCCATATTGAGTTAGGGAAATGGGCCGACCTGGTTATCCTTGCCCCCGCAACGGCGGATTTAATCGCGCGCGTCGCGGCTGGAATGGCGAACGACCTGGTCTCCACCATTTGCCTGGCTACACCTGCCCCGGTCGCGGTTGTCCCGGCGATGAATCAGCAGATGTACCGCAACGCAGCCACTCAGCATAATCTTGAGATTCTTTCCTCTCGCGGTCTGCTGATCTGGGGCCCGGATAGCGGCAGCCAGGCCTGTGGCGACATTGGCCCCGGCCGTATGCTGGACCCCCTTGCCATCGTCGATATGGCCGCCGCCCATTTCGCCCCTGTCAACGACCTGCAACATCTCAACATCATGATTACGGCGGGGCCAACGCGCGAACCGCTGGATCCCGTGCGTTACATCACCAACCACAGCTCCGGTAAAATGGGCTTTGCCATTGCTGCGGCAGCGGCGAAACGCGGGGCAACGGTCACGCTGGTAAGCGGGCCGGTCTCGTTACCGACGCCAGCGTTGGTGCAGCGTATTGATGTGACGACGGCGCTGGAAATGGAAGCCGCTGTTCAGGCTCACGCTCAGAAACAGCAAATATTTATCGGCTGTGCGGCCGTTGCTGATTACCGTGCAGAAACCATTGCCGATGCGAAAATTAAAAAGCAAGGCGATGAATTAACAATAAAAATGGTGAAAAACCCCGATATTGTTGCCGGTGTTGCCTCACTAAAAAGCCATCGACCTTACGTCGTTGGATTTGCCGCTGAAACGAATAATGTGGAAGAATACGCCCGTCAAAAACGCATCAGCAAAAATCTCGATTTGATTTGCGCGAACGATGTTTCGCTGGCGACGCAAGGATTTAACAGCGACAGCAATGCTCTGCACCTTTTCTGGCAGGATGGAGATAAAGTCTTACCGCTTGAGCGCAAGGAACTCCTGGGCCAACAATTACTGGACGAGATCGTTACCCGTTATGATGAAAAAAATCGACGTTAAGATTCTGGACCCGCGTGTTGGTCAGCAATTCCCGCTACCAACTTATGCCACAACCGGTTCTGCGGGTCTTGACCTGCGCGCCTGTCTCGACGATGCCGTAGAATTGGCTCCTGGCGCTACCACGCTTATCCCGACTGGTCTTGCGATTCACATTGCCGACTCGTCACTGGCCGCTGTCATCCTGCCGCGCTCAGGTCTGGGCCATAAGCATGGCGTGGTGCTGGGAAATTTGGTTGGACTTATCGATTCTGATTACCAGGGCCAGCTGATGGTTTCTGTCTGGAACCGTGGTCAAGATAGCTTCACCATTGAGCCAGGCGAACGTATCGCACAGATGGTCTTTGTGCCGGTAGTTCAGGCTGATTTTAATCTGGTGGAAGATTTTGACGCCACCGATCGCGGCGAAGGCGGCTTCGGCCATTCAGGGCGCAAATAAGCCCACGATACGCATCTCACAGCGTCATAACGCGATAACATACCGCAAACGACAGTTTGCGGTCGCTGCGTGGATGCCAGCCGTAAAGCGCTTATTTTCAGGGGTATTTTGTAACATGGCAGAAAAACAAACCGCGAAAAGGAATCGTCGCGAAGAAATACTTCAGTCTCTGGCTCTGATGCTTGAATCCAGTGATGGTAGTCAACGCATCACCACCGCAAAACTGGCGGCCTCTGTGGGCGTGTCAGAAGCGGCGCTGTATCGTCATTTCCCCAGCAAAACGCGGATGTTTGATAGCCTGATCGAATTTATCGAAGACAGTCTGATCACCCGTATCAATCTGATTTTAAAAGACGAGAAAGACACCACCTCGCGCTTACGTCTGATTGTGCTGTTGATTCTGGGCTTTGGTGAGCGTAATCCGGGTTTGACCCGCATTTTGACGGGTCACGCGCTGATGTTTGAGCAGGACAAGCTTCAGGGGCGCATCAATCAGCTTTTTGAACGCATCGAAGCCCAGCTGCGCCAGGTTCTGCGTGAAAAGAAAATGCGTGAAGGCGAAGGATATGTCACTGACGAAACCTTACTGGCCGGGCAGCTTCTGGCTTTTTGCGAAGGTATGCTCTCGCGCTTTGTACGCAGCGAGTTTAAATATCGCCCAACGGATGATTTTGACACCCGCTGGCCGTTAGTTGCCGCTCAGTTACAGTAATATTTTTGCCGGTTGGCGGCGACGCCTTATCCGGCCTACGTGAATCGTAGGCCCGGTAAGCGCAGCGCCACCGGGCAATTCAGTCAAACGCCAAACTCTTCCCGATACGCCCGCACTGACGCCAGGTGATCCGCCATCTCAGGTTTTTCTTCCAGATAAGCAATCAAGTCTTTCAGGGTGATAATCGATGTCACTGTGCAGCTGTAATCACGTTCAACTTCCTGAATCGCTGAAATTTCGCCGCGACCACGTTCCTGACGGTCCAGAGAGATTAATACTCCCGCAAGCGTCGCGCCATTAGCCTGAATAATCTCCATGGATTCACGGATTGCGGTTCCGGCGGTGATCACATCGTCCACCAGCATTACTCGCCCTTGCAGCTCGCTACCAACCAGATTGCCACCTTCGCCGTGCGTTTTAGCTTCTTTGCGGTTAAAGCAGTACGGCACATCGCGATCGTGGTGCTCAGCTAACGCTACCGCAGTGGTTGTCGCAATCGGAATACCCTTGTAAGCCGGGCCAAACAACAAATCGAAATCAATCCCGGAATCCACCAACGCTTCGGCGTAGAAGCGGCCTAACAAGGCCAGATCGCGCCCGGTATTAAACAGGCCGGCATTGAAGAAATAGGGGCTTTTGCGCCCGGATTTCAGCGTAAATTCGCCGAACTTAAGTACCTGCTTGTTAAGCGCAAACTCAATAAACTGGCGCTGATAGGGTTTCATGGATTTGCTCCTCATTAACTTTTCTACGGACAAAAAAAAGGGCGACAACGTCGCCCTTAAATCAATTTTCTAACGCCGCTTTCTGCGCCGCGACAATGGATTCGATTCCCCCTCGGGCTAACGCCAGCAAGGTAAGAAGTTCTTCGTGGGTGAACGGCTCGCCTTCTGCCGTGCCCTGCACTTCAATAATACGACCGTCTTCGGTCATCACCACGTTCATGTCGGTTTCTGCTGCGGAGTCTTCAACGTACTCGAGATCGCAAAGGGCTTCACCCTTCACAATCCCAACGGAGACTGCGGCAACCATCCCTTTCATTGGGTTGGTTTTGAGCTTTCCTGCGGCAACCAGTTTGTTCAACGCATCGGCTAACGCCACACACGCGCCGGTAATAGACGCGGTACGCGTACCGCCATCGGCCTGAATCACGTCGCAGTCCAGGGTAATGGTAAATTCGCCGAGAGTTTTGAGGTCAACGGCTGCGCGCAGTGCGCGAGCAATCAGACGCTGAATTTCCATCGTACGACCGCCCTGTTTCCCTTTTGCCGCTTCGCGAGCGTTACGGGTGTGGGTTGCACGAGGAAGCATGCCATATTCAGCAGTGATCCAGCCTTGCCCCTGGCCTTTCAGAAAACGCGGAACGCCTTCGTCGATAGAGGCGGTGCACAGCACTTTGGTGTCACCGAATTCAACAAGTACGGAGCCTTCAGCGTGAATTGTATAGTTACGGGTCAGGGTGACGGGGCGCACCTGATTGGCGCTACGGCCTGCTGGACGCATGATGATATCTCCGGCTTGAAACGAATGTGGCTGCGCATTATACGGATTAAACGCGCTTATTCCTATCCTGACAAAGCCCCGAAAGCTATAATCCCCCCATCTCACCTCCAAAAACGGACATGTCTATGATTCGCAGTATGACCGCCTACGCCCGGCGTGAAATCAAGGGTAGCTGGGGTAGCGCTACCTGGGAAATGCGCTCGGTAAACCAGCGCTATCTGGAAACCTATTTCCGTATGCCGGAGCAATTCCGTAGCCTTGAGCCGGTCGTCCGCGAACGCATTCGTGCTCGCCTGACGCGCGGTAAAGTGGAATGTAACCTGCGTTTTGAACCCGACGCGAGCGCGCAAGGGGAGCTGATCCTCAATGAAAAACTGGCTAAGCAGCTGGTAAATGCCGCGAACTGGGTCAAGATGCAGAGTGACGAAGGTGAAGTTAACCCTGTTGATATCCTGCGCTGGCCGGGTGTGATGGCTGCGGGAGAGCAAGATCTGGATGCCATCACCACAGAAATTATGGGTGCGCTGGATGGCGCTCTGGATGACTTCATTATCGCCCGTGAAACTGAAGGTCAGGCGCTTAAAGCGATGATTGAACAGCGTCTTGAAGGCGTTAGCGCAGAAGTCCTGAAAGTCCGTGCTCATATGCCTGAAGTTCTGCAGTGGCAGCGCGAACGCCTGCTCGCCAGACTGGAAGACGCCGAAGTCCAGCTTGAAAATACCCGTCTGGAGCAAGAACTGGTCCTGATGGCTCAGCGCGTTGACGTGGCTGAAGAGCTGGACCGTCTGGAAGCTCACGTGAAAGAGACCTACAACATTCTGAAGAAAAAAGAAGCTGTGGGCCGTCGCCTCGATTTTATGATGCAGGAATTTAACCGCGAATCGAACACGTTGGCCTCCAAATCAATCAATGCTGAAGTCACGACTTCCGCGATTGAACTGAAAGTGCTGATTGAGCAGATGCGCGAGCAGATTCAGAATATCGAGTAAATGTGACAAAAGACGTCTTTAATTAATGGTTCCTTCTGGGAACCATTTTGATCTGAATACCTCTCAAGTAGTGGCCTATTACATACTTACGCACCAGAAAATAAGAATTTCTTTAGCTATTTTGATATACTTCTAGCCGTTACCAAGTATATTCATCGTTAAAAATCAGGAAAAAGAATGGCAAACATCAACTTATCAATTGAGGGAACAACAGTCCTCACAGTTGACCGCGATTTCCGTCAGGATATCAACCTGCTCCGTGGTATTGCCATACTTTCAGTCGTATTTTATCATTTCGCGCCCAGCTTACTGCCCGGCGGGTTCGTCGGTGTAGATATCTTTTTTGTCATTTCTGGCTTCCTGATGACAAAAATTATCGCGATGAAGCTGGAGGAGCAAACCTTTAACCTTTTCCAATTTTATGCTGCACGTTGTAAAAGGATAATTCCCGCACTATTAGTTTTATGCGTTGTATTATCATTTGCAACACTATTCTGGCTACCCACAAACGAATACCGTAAGCTTGGTAATTATGTCGGCTATACGGCATTATTTATTTCCAATTTAAAGCTTAAAAAAGATTCCGGTGATTATTTTGCCACGGACTCTCACGAAAGCTGGCTCTTACATACTTGGTCATTATCAGTAGAGTGGCAGTTTTATTTGGTGCTTCCATTTATTATGATGGCCTTATATCCATTACGAAAGAAGCTTGCTCCCGAAATAGGCCTTCTACTGCTCGCGATATGCTCGTTTCTTGTCGGTATGAATAGCCACTCTGTCGATTCTGCGACACGTTTTTACCTCATGCCCTATCGTGCCTGGGAGATGCTTTGCGGTGGACTGGTCTGGTATGCCACACAGCGCTATACCCTTCCGACATCACTGCGTCCGGCTACAGCAATAGCAGGGTACATCAGCATCCTATTATCCATTTTGTTTATTAGTGCTGAAGACGCGTGGCCTAATTTAATCACTTTTTTCCCTATCATCGGAACGATGTTGGTGGTGTATAGCAACCATCCGCCAATTGTCCGTCTGATTGAGCAAAACTTTCGCTGGCTTGGGTTGAGCTCCTATTCCATTTATTTATGGCACTGGCCGATTGCAGTGTATTTAGTTTATGCGGGTCAGCAGCAAAATGGTTTGTGGATAATGAGTGCCGTAGCTCTCTCTTTTGCTGCAGGGTGGTTATCCTGGATATTAATTGAAAAACCGGCCAAAAATGCGCTGAATCAACTGTCTGGGAAAGCATTTTGCTTAACGCTTTTTTCTTGTATTGGCGTGATGTGGATATTCAGTTACCTGGTCAAAAACGATTATTTGGTAAGTCAACCTGATCCGTTGGTCAATCTCATTGCCGCTGAAGCAAATAATAAAAATTTTGCAATCGATCCAAAAACTCACTTGAGCCATTATGGTTCCGGAAAATTAGCTGCCATTATCGTAGGTGACAGCCATGCAGAGGCTACCGCTACCGCATTAGCCGTTGCAGCTAAAAACCAAGGTTCCGTTATTGGGATCACATACTCAGGTTGCCCGACGCTCGCAAATGCTGAACAGGTGAAACATAAACAATGCGGAAAATTCAATAGCGGACTGGAAAAACGCCTACAGGTATATCCTCCGGATGTCCCAGTGGTCATCGTCAACCGCTTGGCCCATTACGCAGAAAACAAACTGGTGAAGTTTAAAACGAGAACCAACAACGATGACGCGTACTTAAAGCAGTACAGCAAATCGATCATCGACATGGCTTGTTCTCTGAATCGCCAACGCCCCGTTTATCTTGTCAACCCAATCCCTGGTATGGCAACCAATGTGCCACGAACACTTTCGCATACCCTGATGACTCGCGGTAGTGTGCAGGATATCTCGATATCTTTATCTTTATGGCAAAAACAAAATCTCGCCATTCTTGAAGCACAGGATCAGGCAGCAAAGCAGTGTGGTGTTAAGCTACTAGATCCCACCCCTTATCTGTGTTCAGCGGGTATGTGCTGGGGAAGTGAAAATCTAAAACCGTTGTACATGGATGATAACCACTTAAGCGAAACGGGAAATAAAAAACTGGTGCCAATGTTTAAGTTGATGTTCGAACACTGATGACATGAATAAAAATAATGCTTAAAATTCATAAATTCTCATCACGCCTATGACTGATGAGAATCATAAATTAGAAAAAATAATAGCACTCATCTCAGACAAGAAAATCTAAATCGTGAACTGCATCATAAAACGCTAGCCTATCGTCCTCATTCTTGGGGGAATCTATGCTGCTACATATTCTTTATCTGATCGGGATCACTGCCGAAGCCATGACAGGTGCGCTTGCAGCTGGGCGCCGCCGGATGGATACCTTTGGGGTAATTATCATCGCGACTGCCACCGCTCTGGGTGGTGGTTCGGTACGTGATATATTGCTGGGACATTACCCCCTTGGCTGGGTCAAACACCCTGAATATGTGGTGATCGTTGCCGTCGCTGCTGTACTTACCACCATTGCAGCCCCTGTCATGTCTCATCTACGACGTCTGTTTCTGGTACTGGATGCATTAGGTCTAATTGTGTTTTCCATTATTGGCGCACAAATCGCGCTGGATATGGGAGAAGGTCCAATTATCGCCACCATCGCCGCCGTCATAACGGGTGTATTTGGCGGCGTGTTACGCGATATGTTCTGTAAACGTATTCCACTGGTGTTCCAGAAAGAGCTTTACGCCGGGATTTCTTTCGCGTCAGCAGTGTTGTACATCGCCTTACAGCATTATGTTTCAAGCCATGATGTCGTGATCATCGCGACACTGCTGTTCGGTTTTACTGCGCGTATGCTGGCGCTACGTTTAAAACTCGGGCTGCCTGTTTTTCATTACACCCACGACTCGCACTAAATGATTAACAGAAGGCCAAAACAGGGTCGCTCTAAAATCCCTTAACCCCTTGCTCACCTAGCCATACCGCGAGGTTCACGATCACGGGATCATGAAAAAACGCGACAAGCCTTTGTGCTTTTTCCGGGCCGATACCGGGAAGCTGATGCCAGCTTCCCGCATCTTTATCGCGTAATTCTCGCCAGGAACGTTCATTAAGCGCTTTTATAGCAGTTGCCGGCAGTGGCACCCCGAACGCACTCATCCATCGCGTAAACGGTTGCTGGCGTGCGAACTCAAAGCGATGCCATAGCTGTAAACCGCGTGCAGAATTAAATCCTGGCGTACTCTGGAGCTGCTCTTTAGTTAACGCTAGCCAGGAGAAAATGTGTTCAAAATGGTGTGCTTGATGTAATAGCCGCCAGTTCGAATCGCCTAATCCCTCAATATCAAGAACCTGTCGAGAGCTCAGCCAGACGAAACGAGCAAAAAACTGCTCCAGACAATCCGGCGATGCATAAAAACAGGTCAGCGGACTAAAGTGCGATGCAGGGGGAACCGGTTTGATACGGTCAACGCCCCGCCATACAACGTTATCCACGCGCGGTATACCTTGCCCGGCAAGACTCACCAGCACCTGATCGCCGGGCGCAATATCCAGCGTTCGCCAACGTCCAACCGAACCCAAACTCACCCGCTGTACGCGCTTGTCGTCCAGTTGCACAGGTTCAAGTACGGCGACAACGGAGATCTTGCCCGTTCGCCCAACCGCAAATTGAATGGCTTTGACTTCGGCAAGCTGCGAAACAGGCAAATACTTCCAGGCAACAACCCAATCCCCTTCACCGGGTTGCCAGCGCTCGCCCGCTGGCTCAATCGCGGAACGAACAACAATGCCGTCAGTGGCAAAAGGTAGAGGCGATGTCTGCCACTGGTTTTTAATTTGTTCAACCTCATCAGCTGTTCTAACGACTCGCGTATAGCGCTCAGTCAGAGCAAAACCCGCTTTCGTCAGCTCAGCCAGACGTTGCGCCATGCTTTGTGGACCATCAGGCCAGGCCCAGATAAACACACCGAGATTATCCAGCACCGGCTGATGGGTTTGGCGCATCATCAAACCGGCAACTTTAGCTCTGGCGTTCATTCCTCCCATTTGCTGCTGAACATGTCCGTTGCTCAGCAAGAACAGCTCCCCCTGGAGAACGCTGTCAGCCAGTGGGCCTTGCAGGATTAAGGGGATCATAGGGATTTTTTGTGCCTGTGCCGTCCAGTCCTCTCCTTTGATGCCATCTCCACGGCTGATCGCCTGCACTAACTTCCCTTTTTTATAGACCAGCGTTACCGCCACACCATCGACTTTCGGCTGTGCCCACAAGTCATGGTGAACTCTCAACCACTTGCGTAACTCTTCTTTACCCACCACTTTATGTACGCCCGTATGCGCAATGGGGTGTTTTACCGTGCCGCTGGCCAAGGGAATGTCATCAGAAACCGGTTCGTCGTCAAAACAGCGTCTCCATTGCGCTAGCCGTGCGTTCAGTTGATCGTACACCTCGTCGCTAACATCGCTTTTTCCCTCTTTCCAGTAAGCCTGATTCCAGTGGGCTATCTGCGCACTTAGCCCCGTAATTTCCTGCTTTGCTTTCATGTGTGACCAGTCAGGGCATATCGCTATTCCACAACCGCTCCACAGCATTAACACTATTCCCACCCATTTCCACATCGTGACGCCTCCCTGTTTTGCGCAAGGTATAACCCTGCTGTTTTGCCCTGACCAGCAGCAAAATCACGATTTACGAGGACGCTTCAGCGTTTTGTTTTAATTGCAGCAAAGAGGTAGAAGAACCGGAAAACGGCACGCAAAAATCAACAATCCAGCGGAAAAAGTGTGACAAAGGCTACGTCACGGAGCGGCGACGTGTATAATAAGCCCGTATGTAGGACTTCATCGCTAACACATACAAAAGACTCTCATGGCTCAAGGCACGCTTTATATTGTTTCTGCCCCTAGTGGCGCGGGTAAATCCAGCCTGATTCAGGCGCTGTTAAAAACCCAACCGTTGTACGATACGCAAGTTTCGGTTTCTCACACCACGCGAGCACCGCGTCCGGGCGAGACACACGGTGAACACTATTTCTTTGTTAATCACGACGAATTTAGAACGATGATTGGCAGAGATGCGTTCCTTGAACACGCTGAAGTATTCGGTAACTACTACGGGACATCCCGTGAAACCATTGAGCAGGTTCTGGCAACCGGCGTGAATGTGTTCCTGGATATCGACTGGCAGGGTGCACAGCAGATTCGTGCGAAGATGCCGCAAGCCCGAAGCATTTTCATTTTGCCGCCATCGAAGGATGAGCTCGACCGCCGCCTGCGTGGACGTGGTCAGGATAGCGAAGACGTTATCGCAAAACGGATGGCGCAGGCAGTTGCAGAAATGAGCCATTACGCCGAATATGATTACCTTATTGTGAATGATGATTTTGATACCGCCCTGGGCGATTTGAAAACCATCATTCGTGCAGAACGTCTGCGCATGAGCCGCCAGAAGCAGCGACATGACGCATTAATCACCAAACTGTTGGCAGACTGAACCCACATTCAGTATCATGCCCAGTCCTTTCTTCATCTGTGGAGCATTTTAAGTATGGCACGCGTAACTGTTCAGGACGCTGTAGAGAAAATTGGTAACCGTTTTGACCTGGTACTGGTCGCCGCGCGTCGCGCTCGTCAGTTGCAGTCCGGTGGTAAAGATCCACTGGTACCAGAAGAAAACGATAAAACCACCGTGATCGCGCTGCGCGAAATCGAAGAAGGTCTGATCAACAACCAGATCCTCGACGTACGTGATCGCCAGGAGCAGCAAGAGCAGGAAGCCGCAGAACTGCAGGCTGTAACCGCCATTGCTGAAGGTCGTCGTTAATTAATCCCGCGGGTCGCCCTTGTATCTGTTTGAAAGCCTGAATCAACTGATTCAAACCTACCTGTCTGAAGAGCAAATTAAGCGTCTTCAGCAGGCGTATCTCGTTGCACGTGACGCTCACGAGGGCCAGACACGTTCAAGCGGTGAACCCTATATCACTCACCCGGTAGCGGTGGCCTGTATTCTGGCCGAGATGAAACTCGACTATGAAACGATAATGGCTGCGCTGCTGCATGACGTGATCGAAGATACCCCCGCCACTTACCAGGATATGGAACAGCTCTTTGGCAAAAGCGTTGCCGAACTGGTGGAAGGGGTCTCTAAGCTTGATAAGCTGAAATTCCGCGATAAGAAAGAGGCGCAAGCCGAAAACTTCCGCAAGATGATTATGGCAATGGTGCAGGATATCCGTGTCATCCTCATCAAACTCGCTGACCGCACCCATAATATGCGCACGCTGGGCTCTTTACGCCCGGATAAACGTCGCCGCATTGCGCGTGAAACCCTCGAAATTTACAGCCCACTGGCGCACCGTTTAGGTATCCATCACATTAAAACCGAGCTTGAAGAGCTGGGTTTTGAAGCGTTATACCCGAACCGCTATCGCGTCATTAAAGAGGTCGTAAAAGCCGCGCGCGGCAACCGTAAAGAGATGATTCAAAAAATCCTCTCTGAAATCGAAGGGCGTTTGCAAGAAGCGGGGATTCCGTGTCGCGTCAGTGGCCGTGAAAAACATCTGTACTCTATTTATTGCAAAATGGTGCTTAAAGAGCAGCGTTTTCACTCGATCATGGATATCTACGCTTTCCGCGTGATCGTTCATGATTCTGACACCTGCTATCGTGTACTCGGTCAGATGCACAGCCTATACAAACCGCGTCCGGGGCGCGTCAAAGATTATATTGCCATTCCAAAAGCGAACGGATATCAATCTTTGCACACCTCAATGATCGGCCCGCACGGCGTACCGGTTGAAGTGCAAATCCGCACCGAAGACATGGACCAGATGGCGGAAATGGGTGTTGCGGCACACTGGGCTTATAAAGAGCACGGTGAAACCAGCACGACCGCGCAAATTCGCGCCCAGCGCTGGATGCAAAGTCTGCTTGAACTCCAGCAAAGCGCCGGTAGCTCATTTGAATTTATCGAGAGCGTTAAATCCGATCTCTTCCCGGATGAGATTTACGTTTTCACGCCAGAAGGGCGTATTGTCGAACTGCCTGCTGGCGCAACGCCGGTCGACTTCGCTTATGCAGTGCATACTGATATCGGTCATGCCTGCGTGGGCGCACGCGTCGACCGCCAGCCGTATCCGCTGTCGCAGCCACTCACCAGCGGCCAGACGGTTGAAATTATTACCGCACCGGGCGCTCGCCCGAATGCCGCATGGCTCAACTTTGTTGTCAGCTCAAAAGCACGCGCCAAAATCCGCCAGTTGCTGAAAAACCTGAAACGTGATGATTCAGTCAGCCTTGGTCGTCGTCTGCTCAACCACGCGTTGGGCGGCAGCCGTAAGTTGGCCGAGATTCCGCCAGAGAATATCCAGCGTGAGCTTGAGCGTATGAAGCTCGCCTCGCTTGACGATCTGCTGGCTGAAATTGGTCTGGGTAATGCAATGAGCGTCGTCGTGGCGAAGAATCTGCAACAGGGCGATGCTTCCGTTGCACAACCCGCCACGCAAGGCCACGGCCATCTGCCTATCAAAGGTGCAGATGGGGTGCTTATCACTTTCGCCAAGTGCTGCCGACCAATTCCTGGCGACCCGATCATCGCGCACGTTAGTCCTGGTAAAGGTTTGGTTATCCATCACGAATCCTGCCGTAACATCCGTGGCTATCAGAAAGAGCCTGAGAAGTTCATGGCCGTTGAGTGGGATAAAGAGACCGAGCAAGAATTTATCACCGAAATTAAGGTCGACATGTTCAACCACCAGGGCGCGCTGGCGAATCTGACGGCGGCGATTAACACGGCCTCTTCCAACATTCAGAGCCTGAACACGGAAGAAAAAGATGGTCGTGTTTACAGTGCGTTCATTCGTCTGACCGCTCGCGACCGCGTGCATCTGGCGAATATCATGCGCAAGATTCGCGTCATGCCGGACGTTATTAAAGTCACCCGTAACCGAAACTAGCATAATGAACTCAAACCGTTATGAGCGTATCTGTGAAATGCTCGCCAGACGTCAACCCGATCTGACCGTCTGCATGGAGCAAGTCCATAAACCTCATAACGTCTCTGCGATAGTGCGTACGGCGGACGCCGTTGGCGTGCATGAAGTCCACGCCGTTTGGCCGAGCAACCGCATGCACACTATGGTTTCGAGCGCCGCGGGCAGCAATAGCTGGGTGACGGTTAAAACACATCGCACCATTGCCGACGCCGTCTCACAACTGAAAGAAAGCGGCATGCAGATCCTGGCGACGCACCTTTCCGATAAAGCAGTCGATTTTCGCGAAATTGATTACACCCGCCCGACCTGCATTCTGATGGGTCAGGAGAAAACCGGGATCACGCAAGAAGCGTTAGATCTGGCGGATCAAGACATCATCATCCCGATGATCGGCATGGTGCAATCGCTCAATGTCTCCGTGGCCTCTGCGTTAATTCTGTATGAAGCACAGCGTCAGCGTCAGAACGCAGGCATGTACGAACGCGAAAACAGCATGCTTCCTGAAGATGAACAGCAGCGTCTGTTGTTTGAAGGTGGCTATCCGGTGCTGGCTCGCGTGGCTAAGCAGAAGAAATTGCCTTATCCCCACGTCAATGCGCAGGGCGAAATCGAAGCCGATGCCGCATGGTGGTCCACAATGCAGTTTGCAGGGTAATCCATGAACGGCCATCTGCTTGATGCCATTCCGCTAAGCTCGTTAACGGGCGTGGGCGCGGCGCAAAGCAGCAAACTGGCAAAAATCGGTCTGCACACTGTACAAGATTTACTCCTGCACCTTCCCCTGCGTTACGAAGATCGCACTCAGCTTTACGCTATTGGCGATCTGCTTCCAGGCATTTATGCCACTGTGGAAGGTGAAGTCCTGAACTCCAGCATCACCTTCGGCGGTCGTCGCATGATGACCTGCCAGATCAGCGATGGTTCCGGAATTCTCACGATGCGGTTTTTCAATTTCAGCGCCGCGATGAAAAATAGCCTTTCCGCCGGACGGCGTGTGCTGGCGTATGGAGAAGCCAAACGCGGGAAGTACGGTGTGGAGATGATCCACCCGGAATACCGTGTGCAGGGCGATCTCAGTACCCCTGAATTACAGGAAACGCTGACACCCGTTTATCCCACGACGGAAGGCATCAAGCAGGCGACGCTGCGCAAGTTGACCGACCAGGCGCTTGAACTGCTCGAGACCTGCGCCATCGCCGAACTGCTGCCACCTGAACTGGCGCAAGGTATGATGAGCCTGCCGGAAGCGATTCGCACACTGCATCGCCCACCGCCATCCTTACAGCTGAGCGATTTAGAGAGCGGCCAACATCCGGCGCAGCGGCGGCTTATCCTTGAAGAATTACTGGCACATAACTTGAGCATGCTGGCGCTTCGCGCTGGTGCACAACGTTTTCATGCACAACCTCTTCCCGCCCGTGATGATTTGAAAGATAAGCTGCTGGCCTCCCTGCCGTTCAAACCCACTAACGCTCAGGCGCGAGTGACTGCGGAGATCGAGCGTGATATGGCGCTCGACGTGCCAATGATGCGCCTGGTTCAGGGTGACGTGGGTTCAGGTAAGACACTGGTCGCCGCCCTGGCTGCGTTGCGCGCCATTGCGCATGGTAAGCAGGTCGCGTTAATGGCTCCGACCGAACTGCTGGCCGAACAGCATGCGAATAACTTCCGCAACTGGTTTGCACCGCTTGGTATTGAAGTCGGCTGGCTTGCCGGGAAGCAGAAAGGCAAAGCGCGTGTGGCACAGCAAGAAGCCATCGCCAGCGGTCAGGTACAGATGATTGTCGGCACTCACGCCATTTTCCAGGAGCAGGTACAGTTTAACGGCCTTGCACTGGTGATCATCGATGAGCAGCACCGTTTTGGCGTGCATCAACGCCTGGCATTGTGGGAGAAAGGACTTCAACAGGGTTTTCACCCGCATCAGCTGATCATGACCGCCACGCCTATCCCACGCACCCTGGCGATGACTGCCTATGCCGATCTGGACACCTCAACTATCGACGAATTGCCGCCTGGCCGTACGCCGGTCACCACCGTAGCCATTCCGGATACCCGTCGCCACGAAATCATCGAGCGTGTCCGCAACGCCTGCACTCAAGAGGGCCGTCAAGCTTATTGGGTGTGTACTTTGATTGAAGAGTCCGATCTGCTGGAAGCTCAGGCCGCAGAAGCGACGTGGGAAGAGCTCAAGCTAGCGCTTCCCGAGCTGAATGTCGGACTGGTTCATGGCCGAATGAAACCTGCTGAAAAGCAGGCCGTGATGCAGGCATTCAAACAGGGCGAGCTGCATTTGCTGATCGCCACTACAGTTATCGAAGTCGGCGTGGATGTACCCAATGCCAGTCTGATGATCATCGAAAACCCGGAACGTCTGGGTCTTGCGCAGCTCCACCAGCTGCGTGGCCGCGTCGGACGTGGCGCGGTGGCCTCCCATTGCGTCCTACTCTTCAAATCACCGCTTTCCAAAACGGCTCAAATGCGCTTGCAGGTGCTTCGCGACAGTAACGATGGATTTGTCATTGCGCAAAAGGATCTTGAGATCCGTGGTCCTGGCGAATTATTAGGAACGCGTCAGACAGGTAACGCTGAATTCAAAGTTGCGGATTTACTGCGCGATCAGGCCATGATCCCAGAGGTTCAGCGCCTCGCACGTCACATTCATGAACGTTATCCCGCTCAGGCCGTCGCATTAATTGAGCGCTGGATGCCCGAAACCGAGCGTTATTCCAACGCCTGATAAACACTGACAGAAACAGTTTGTATAATTTATAAATGCAATCGTTTGCTTTTACCATCCGGTCAGATAAAATGCCCGCTTTTCCACCGTGGGATTGCCGCCGATGTCCGTTAACGCCGTAGAGTCTCCTGATGCGCAACCGATTGCGAAGACTCATCATAATAGTGAATTAATCTACCGTCTCGAAGATCGCCCCCCGCTGGCGCAAACGCTGTTTGCCGCGAGCCAGCATTTGCTGGCGATGTTCGTGGCCGTTATCACGCCTGCACTGTTGATCTGTCAGGCGCTCGGTTTACCGGCACAAGACACGCAGCACATCATCAGCATGTCGCTCTTCGCTTCCGGCGTGGCATCCATTATTCAGATTAAAGCCTGGGGTCCGGTAGGGTCGGGGTTACTGTCGATTCAGGGCACCAGCTTTAACTTCGTTGCACCACTGATCATGGGCGGAACTGCACTGAAAACTGGCGGTGCGGATGTCCCGACAATGATGGCTGCTCTGTTCGGTACATTGATGCTGGCAAGCTGCACGGAGATGGCGATCTCCCGCGTTCTGCATCTGGCGCGTCGCGTGATTACGCCGCTGGTATCCGGCGTAGTGGTGATGATTATCGGTCTGTCGCTGATTCAGGTCGGCCTGACGTCTATCGGTGGCGGCTATGCGGCGATGAGCGACCATACCTTTGGCGCACCGAAAAACCTGCTGCTGGCGGGTGTCGTGCTGGCAATTATTATCCTGCTCAACCGCCAGCGTAACCCGTACCTGCGCGTTGCGTCGCTGGTGATTGCTATGGCGGCCGGTTACCTGATGGCGTGGGCGCTGGGCATGCTGCCGGAAAACACCGCACAGACCGACAGCCCGCTGATCATGGTCCCCACGCCGTTGTACTACGGCTTAGGCATTGACTGGAACCTACTGCTGCCGCTGATGCTGGTGTTCATGATCACTTCGCTGGAAACCATCGGCGATATCACCGCGACGTCTGACGTATCCGAACAGCCAGTCTCAGGCCCGCTGTATATGAAACGTCTGAAAGGCGGCGTGCTGGCGAATGGTCTGAACTCGTTTGTCTCCGGCGTATTTAATACGTTCCCGAACTCCTGCTTTGGTCAGAACAACGGCGTGATCCAGCTGACCGGCGTTGCCAGCCGCTATGTTGGCTTTGTCGTCGCACTGATGCTAATTGTGCTCGGCCTGTTCCCGGCGGTGAGTGGCTTCGTGCAGCACATTCCGGAACCGGTTCTGGGCGGTGCGACGCTGGTGATGTTCGGTACAATTGCGGCATCTGGCGTGCGCATTGTGTCACGCGAACCACTGAACCGTCGGGCGATCATGATTATTGCGCTGTCTCTGGCCGTCGGTCTGGGCGTGTCTCAACAGCCTCTGATCCTGCAGTTTGCGCCTGACTGGGTAAAAAACCTGCTCTCCTCTGGCATCGCCGCAGGTGGTATCACGGCAATTGTTCTGAACCTCGTCTTCCCGCCTGAAAAGAACTGATCCCCATCACGGCAGGCCTCAGCGCCTGCCGTGAAACCGAATTACACCATTCCTGCCTTGAGGATTGCGCATAAATCGTGCATAACTCCTTTATGTGCGTTTGACGGGATGGAAGACCATGAAATTTATTGGAAAGCTGCTGATCTGGATTTTGATTGCGGTACTGATCGCAATCCTGGCACTTTATGTCCTCGTGCAGACCCGATGGGGCGCGGCTCAGGTAAGCAGTTGGGTTACGGTGAATACCGATTACGAACTCAATTTCGACCAGATGGATCATCGTTTTTCCTCTCCTTCACACATCATTCTGGAAAACGTCACTTTTGGTCGGGATGGCAAACCCGCCACGCTGGTGGCAAAGAAAGTCGATATTGGCTTGAGCAGCCGACAAATCACCGATCCGCTGCATATGGATACCATCACCCTGCACGACGGTACCTTGAATCTCTCCCCGCAGACTGCGCCGCTCCCCTTCCAGGCTGACCGCCTGCAGTTGAATAACATGGCGTTTAACAGCCCGAATACACAGTGGGATCTCAGTGCACAAAAGGTCACCGGCGGCGTCAGCCCCTGGCAACCTGAAGCGGGCAACGTGCTGGGCAAAAAGGCCCAAATCCAGATGAGCGCCGGATCGCTGACGCTTAATGGCGTTCCCGCCAGCAACGTGCTGATTCAGGGCGAGCTGAACGGCGATGAAGTGGTGTTGAGCACCGTCGGCGCAGACATGGCGCGCGGTTCGCTGACCGGAACCGCACGGCGCAACGTGGACGGCGGCTGGGTTATCGACACGATGCGTCTGAACGACATTCGTCTGCAAAGCGAAAAATCACTGATGGATTTCTTTGCACCGATTACCACGTTGCCGTCATTGCAAATTGGTCGTCTGGAAGTGACCGACGCGCGCCTCCAGGGGCCGGACTGGGCAGTGACCGATCTCGACCTGAGTTTGCGCAATCTGACCCTCAGCAAGGGTGACTGGCAGAGCCGGGACGGGCGTTTATCCATGAACGCCAGCGAGTTTATCTACGGTTCGCTGCATCTTTTTGACCCGATTCTGAATGCCGAATTTGCGCCGCAAGGCGTGGCGCTGCGCCAGTTCACCTCCCGCTGGGAAGGCGGCATGGTGCGCACCTCCGGCAACTGGCTACGCAACGGCAAAGCGTTAGTGCTCGACGATGTTGCCGTTGCCGGGCTGGAATACACCCTGCCGCAGAACTGGAAAAGCCTGTGGATGGACCCGCTGCCGGAATGGCTCAACGGCGTTACCCTGAAAAAATTCGGCCTGAGCCGCAACCTGGTGATTGATATCGATCCGGCATTCCCGTGGCAGGTCACGTCACTTGACGGCTACGGCGCAAATCTCCAGCTGGCGAAAGACCGCCAGTGGGGTGTATGGGGCGGCAATGCGACATTCAACGGTGCAGCCGCCACCTTTAACCGCGTGGACGTGCGCCGTCCGTCGCTCGCACTGGCGGCCAACGCGTCGACGGTCAATATCACTGAACTGAGCGCATTTACTGAGAAAGGTATTCTGGAAGCCACGGCGGCGGTTTCGCAACTGCCGCAACGCCAGACAACGATCAGCCTGAACGGACGCGGTGTGCCGCTGAATATATTGCAGCAATGGGGCTGGCCTGTGCTGCCGATCAGTGGTGATGGCAACATCCAGCTAACCGCCAGCGGAAGCGTGCAGGATAAAGCGCCGCTGAAACCGACGGTGAACGGGAAGCTGAAGGTGGTGAATATGGATAAACAGCAGATTCAGCAAACGATGGCGGGCGGGGTGGTTTCGACGGTTGCGGCGGCGGAGCCAGCTGTTACCCCCTCACCCTAGCCCTCAAGGGACTGTGCGGTCTTTACCCCCAAACCGTAGGCCCGGTAAGCGCAGCGCCGCCGGGCAATTTCAGGCTCAGATGCCAACAACAAAGCCGGGTGGCGGCTCCGCCTTACCCGGCCTACAAAACCATATCCCCGAACCGTAGGCCCGGTAAGCGCAGCGCCACCGGGCAATTTCAGGCTCAGATGCCAACAACAAAGCCGGGTGGCGGCTCCGCCTTACCCGGCCTACAAAACCAAATCTACCACCGTATAAATCCCCTCGCCCCTTTGGGGAGAGGGTTAGGGTGAGGGGAAAGCATCACAGATGAATAATCACCTCACTCCCCTGCGCTTTCACCACCACGCCCCATTCGCTGCCCGCATGTGACCCGCCTTTGACGCCCGAGATCTGCTGCACGTTGCGTAAACAGATTGACCAGTCCTGCGCGTTGCCTTCACCTCTGACCGTCACCGTATCACCCTGACGAGAAGCCGTCAGCGTAAACACCACCGAGCCGTCTGCCGCAGGGATTTCACTCACCGCCGTGCACCCGTCAGTCAGGTTAAACAACTGGAATGCCGTGCCTTCATGCCAGGCGTAATCTGGCTTCTGACTGTTATTGCCGAGCGCCAGCAGGGTATTTTCGCGCACATACACCGGCAGACTCTGGAAGTCGTGCTGCTGTTTATGCCAGCGGCTACCCTGCACTTCGTCGTTATGCCACAGATGCGTCCAGCGGCCTTCCGGCAGATAAAACTGTACATCACCTGCCTCGCTAAATACTGGTGCAACCATCACCGAATCCCCAAGCATGTACTGACGGTCCAGATAATCGCACGCCGGATCGTTCGGGAATTCGAGCATCATCGCGCGCAGCATCGGCGTACCCACTTCGCGGGCCAGCGCCGCCTGGCGATACAGGTACGGCATCATCCGGCATTTCAGCTGGGTGAAGTGGCGCACCACGTCGCAGGACTCGTCATCGTACGCCCATGGCACACGGTAGGATTTGCTGCCGTGCAAGCGGCTATGGCTGGAGAACAACCCGAAGGCGCACCAGCGTTTATACACATGCGCAGGCGCGGTGTTCTCGAACCCACCGATATCGTGGCTCCAGAAGCCAAAGCCCGACAGACCAATCGACAGCCCGCCACGCAGACTTTCGGCCATCGACTCGTAGTTGGCGTAGCAGTCTCCACCCCAGTGCACTGGGAATTTCTGCGCGCCAACTGACGCGGAGCGCGCAAACAGTACCGCTTCCTCTTCGCCGACAGTCTCTTTCATCACATCCCACACCAGCTCGTTATAGATATAGGCGTAGTGGTTGTGCATTTTCTGCGGATCGGAACCGTCGTGCCACAGCACGTCGGTCGGGATACGCTCACCGAAGTCAGTTTTGAAGCAATCCACGCCAATATCGACCAGCCCTTTCAGCTTGTCGGCGCACCACTGACATGCTTCCGGATTAGTAAAATCATAGATCGCCAGACCCGGCTGCCATTTATCCCACTGCCACACGGAGCCATCCGGGCGTTTAAGCAGATAGCCTTTCTCTTTTAACTCTTTGAATACCGGAGATTTCTGGCCAATATACGGGTTGATCCATACGCAAACTTTCAACCCTTTGTCTTTCAGGCGACGAATCATTCCTTCCGGGTCCGGGAAGGTCACCGGGTCCCATTCGAAATCGCACCACTGGAAGGCTTTCATCCAGAAACAGTCGAAGTGGAAGACGTGCAGCGGCAGATCGCGTTCCGCCATGCCGTCGATAAAACTGTTCACCGTCGCTTCATCGTAGCTGGTGGTAAAAGAGGTGGTGAGCCACAGGCCAAACGACCACGCAGGCGGCAGCGCCGGGCGGCCAGTGAACTGCGTATAGCGATTCAAAACGTCTTTCGGCGTCGGGCCGTCGATCACAAAATATTCCAGAAACTCGCCTTCCACGCTGAACTGCACTTTGGAGACTTTCTCCGAGCCGACTTCAAACGAGACGTTTTCGGGATGGTTCACCAGCACGCCGTAGCCGCGATTGGTCAGGTAGAACGGAATGTTTTTGTACGACTGCTCGGTGCTGGTACCGCCATCGCGGTTCCAGGTTTCAACCGTCTGGCCGTTGCGCACCAGGGCGGTAAAGCGCTCGCCGAGGCCATACACCGCTTCGCCGACGCCCAGATCCAGGCGCTCGAACATGTAGTTGCTGTCAGTATTGCCGTCCTGCACGTAGCCGTTGTTTTTCAGTTGGCTGCCAGTGATACGTTGCCCATCGCGCAGGAAATCCAGCGCCCAGAACTCACCTTTGGTGACGCGCACGCTGATGTTGCCGCTTTTCAGTTCGGCAAATTCCGCCGTGTTTTCAATCTGCACGTTGACGTCTTTAAGGACATTGAGCGGATAGTGTGGGCCGTTGTCCAGCGCGCCCTGGAAATGCTCGATGCGCACCCCGACGATGCCTTCTTGCGGCGAGAACAGGCGAACCGTAAACATCAATGTGTCGAGCTGCCAGGTGCGTTCGCGTACATCGCGCGGCGCAACGTATACCACGAGGTCATTTCCCTGCTGCTCAACATCGAACACCTGCACCGGGTAAGTCACATTCAGGCCCGGTTGAATTAGCCAGTTTCCGTCACTGATTTTCATACTTTCATCCTCTTAGTTCTGCAATTCTTTGCTGACCGGCAGAGTCTCGAACTCATGCTGGTTGCGGCGCGCACCTTGCGCCAGCTCGCCCATAATTTTGGTCAGGAACGGGGTTTTCAGCGTGTAATAGCGTTTGGCGATAATTGCGCTCAGCACGTAACAGATCGCCGGGGCCAGGGTGAACAGACCAATGATGATGCTGATGGTGGTGCTGTTCTGGGTTTTGGCTGCGGCATCGTAGCCACCGCCGGCCAGCATCCAGCCAATCAACGCGCCGCCCAGCGCCAGGCCGAGTTTCAGGACAAACAGCGTGCCAGCAAAACTAATCCCGGTCAGGCGCTTGCCGTTGGTCCATTCGCCGTAATCGACGGTGTCGGACATCATCACCCACTGGATTGGCGTCACCAGCTGGTGCAGCACACCGATCACGAAGATAAAGCTGAACATCATGAACGTGGCATGCATCGGCACGAAGAACATCGCCACACTCGCCACCGCCAGCAGGGCGTTGGTCCACCAGAAGATGCTGACTTTGCATTTCCAGTCGGTGAGCGGTTTAGCGAGCGCAGAGCCGATCAGGTTGCCGACGCAGTAGGTGGTGAGGAACGCGACGAAGATTTCTGGCGAGCCGATAATCCAGGTGCAGTAGTACATCATTGCGCCGCCACGCACGCAGACTGCGAGAATGTTGAGGATGGTGAGCACGCCGACGACACGCCACTGGTCGTTGTGCCAGATGTCGCGCAAGTCTTCACGCATGGAAGTGGTGCTCGGCGGCACCTGGATGCGTTCTTTGGTGGTGAGGAAGCAGAACGCCAGCATCAGGAATGCGACCACGGACAGCACAGCGATCCCGCCCTGGAAGCCAAAAGCTTTGTCTTCGCCGCCAATCAGTTTCACCAGCGGCATCATCAAAACTGTAGAGAGCATGCCGCCTGCCGTCGCCAGCACAAAGCGCCAGGATTGCAGGGAGATGCGCTGCGTCGGGTCATTAGTGATAACGCCGCCGAGCGCGCAGTAAGGGATGTTGACCACGGTGTAGAGCAGGGTCAGCAGCGTGTAGGTAATGGCGGCATAAATCATTTTGCCGTGCAGGCTGAGGTCCGGCGTGGTGTACGCCAGCACGCAGACAATGCCAAACGGGATCGCGCCAAATAAGATCCACGGACGGAATTTCCCCCAACGACTACGAGTACGGTCAGCGAGCAGCCCCATGCACGGATCGGAAATCGCATCCAGTGCACGCGCCAGCAGGAACATGGTGCCGACAAATCCGGCGGGGATACCGAAAATATCGGTATAAAAAAACATCATATACAACATGACGTTATCAAAGATGATATGGCTTGCGGCATCACCCATGCCGTAGCCAATCTTCTCCTTAACAGACAATATTTCGCTCATTATTTTTTATCCTTGGACGCTGTAGGGGCGCTGAGACCGGTTTCAGATGTTGTAAACGATCCCCGGTGGAGCCGATATTCTGTTTTCTGGTTAGCTGCTTACGTTTCTTCTCTTTTGTGATCGCCGTAGAAGTTGCAGAAAAAATCTAACCTGAGGATTTTCTTAGGATTTAAGTGAAAGGGGATAATTCAGGTCAAGGAAGGATGAAAAAACTGTGCGAAATGATGTGGTAAATGCCTGAAAGTAGCTATAATGCGCACCGCCTCCATGTAGCAATCGAGGCGCGGAAGATCGTCATCTCCGGTGAGGTGGCTGGATTTCAAATCCAGTTGGGGACGCCAGCGTTCCCGGGCAGGTTCGACTCCTGTGATCTTCCGCCAATTTGTTTTCCATTCAGTTTTTTCCTTAAATTCTAAATAGAGTTAAAAGATTTTCGCAATGCATTGAAAGAATACTTTACTCATTTTTGTACTCATTGCCAAAATAATGAAAGTAGTGAAGTGTTTCAGAATCAAAGCAGCGATCGTTTTCTATATATATTCTATCTGCTAAGATAGATGATATAGGCTATGGATTCGATAACATCATTTATAAAATGCAACTTTCATTCCTGCAACTCATGAGCAGATGAATATTTCAATCAACAGAGACGTAAATCATTAGTTAATATTTTCTCAGACGAAGCGGTATTAAATGTGGATGTTATTTTTTCGACTTTTAATAAGTATCAAAATCATTCAACTCTGAATAATTACAATTTCAGCTCAATACCTAAATTTTGCAACTCTTTTCTACCTAGCGTTTTGAGCCAATTCCCCAAACTCATCCCCTCCCTTTTTGCAGCTTCTTCAAACTGAGCCTTCAACTCAGGTGTAATGCGCATCTGAAAGGTAGGTGCTTTTCCGGACTTTGACTGGTCTTTATCACGTTTGGCAGTTGTCATGTACGTACCTAGAAGAGTAAAGTTCAACCACACAGGTACGTACCTACACAACAAGTCGTCCTGAATTTTTAGCGCCCTCGTCCAGTACTCGCAATACCTGACGAGAGCTAACCTCACCAACTATCAAGGAGTTGATTATGGCTGATTCGCATTCTACCCCAGACACCACCGCCACCGGAACTGAGCGCACGATAATTGTGGGATATCGTCCAAATGTTCACGACAAAACCACGCCGAACATCATGCTTTCCGGCAAGTGGCTGCGCGCCGCCGGGTTTGAAACCGGGCAACAGGTGACGGTGAAAGTCATGGACGGGTGCATTGTTCTGGTGGCGTACAACGAGCAGGAGCAGCGGTTGCTGGACGAATTAAAACAGGCGCAGGCGAGACTGAAAGGGATTGAGGGGGCGTTGGCAATTACCCACTGATTGTAGGCTGTCAGAGTATGGGCTGGAATGGTACTCGCAAAACTGCTTTTACCTGATCAGCATCGGTGTCGATCTCTGGCATACTAAACGCAGTACAGCATTGTTAATCGAATTAATGTGGAGGCGGCATGACAGATGAACACTTAACCCCATCCCCAACTGGCGAATTTGTAATGTTTGCAAGCATCGATGGGAAAGTACGTGTTGAATGTCGCTTCGTAAATGACACGCTGTGGCTCTCCCAGGCAATGATCTGCGAGTTATATGGCAAAGCCAAAGCAACCATTAGCGAACATATAAAGAATATTTTCGAAGAGGGTGAATTGGTTGAACATTCAGTTGTTCGGTTTTACCGAACAACTGCCAGCGATGGGAAAAGCTATCGGGTTCAATACTTTAACCTGCCGCTAATTCTCGCCATTGGATATCGCGTCCGCTCCACCCGAGGCACACAATTTCGTCAATGGGCAACTCAGACGCTCCAGGAGTATCTGATTAAAGGGTTCGTAATGGATCATGAGCGGCTGAAAAATCCGCCCGTAGGTTCATCAGCTGTACCTGATTATTTCGATGAGATGTTGGAACGCATCCGCGATATCCGGGCCAGCGAGCGACGGGTGTATCTGCGCGTCAGGGAAATCTTTGCATTAGCGGCTGACTACCAGCCATCGCTGAAAGAAACCACGCTATTTTTTCAGACTATCCAGAATAAACTACATTTTGCTTGCACCGGTCTTACTGCTGCTGAACTCATCCATCAACGTGCTGATGCAAGTCAACCACATATGGGTTTAACCAGCTATAAAGGCGCAGAAGTGCACAAAAATGATGTCACTGTAGCCAAAAACTATCTTAGTAAGAATGAAGTTAGTGAACTCAATCGCATAGTTAACATGTGGCTGGATTTTGCAGAGGATCAGGCAAGGCGTCGTCAGCAGATATTCCTGCAAGACTGGCAGGAAAAACTCGACCAGTTCCTGCAATTTAACGATCGTGATGTATTAAAGGGTAAGGGCACCATCAGCAAGAAAATGGCAGATGAAAAAGCACAGGCAGCATATTTTCAGTTTGCAGAAAAACAGCGACGTTTAAATGAAGCCGAAGGGGAAAAAGATATTATGGTTCTCATGCAGTGGAAAAAACGTTAACTCATTTTATCCCTGAGTATTAGGACTAATAAAAATTACGTCATTCACTACTACAAAGGAATGAATTTTTACGCATCACACGTTACCAGAGCCAGGATCAATTCATACTAGAGAAATCCTTTTTCTGGAGATTATTGTATGACAAACTCAGATGATGCCTTTCTTAAAGATGAATATTTAAAACTTCAGGATCAATACGAAGACTATGATCGTCGGGCTCTGCTTATAAAGGGCTGGATAGGTGCAGGGTCGGTCGCAGGTTTCGCCCTTGGCACAAATGCAGATAAGCACATTACTCTTATAACACTAGTTTCCATTGCATTAATCGCCTGTTGTTTCTGGTACCTGGAAGCTAAATGGAAAACTTTCCAGTATGCAATCTCTGACAGAATAAGACTTATAGAAGCATATTTTCGTAAAGATCCTGATGTATTATTTAAAGATCCCGCACCATTACAAATATATAGCTGGTGGTTTAAATCATATTCAAACGATGAACCAATATACGAGTATGAGAGAAGTTATCGACCTGTCAACCATCGTACCAGGTTGAAAAACGCGGCATTCCAGGATTTTGTACACCTGCCATATTCCCTCATTATTGCGCTATGTATACTAATGGGTTCGATAGAGTTATTTTCAAGCAGACCTGCGCAAGCCCCGTGCAAACAGTCTGTGGTTGTGACACAGCCAGCACAAGGAAATTTATCACCCACAATTAACATATGTTCTTAATTTATCTTCGATAACATTTTTGCTGGAAATCGAGTTTAACAAACAAGTGCGGAGCAATAACTTAGCTCAGTCGCCGCATGCCCCTCACCCTAACCCTCTCCCCAAAGGGGAGAGGGGACCGATCGAGCTAAAAAACCAATCAAACCCTAATCTCCATCACCGCATACACCCCATCTTTCGGCACAATCACCGTCACATTCTCAACCGGAATTCCTGCCGCCAGATGGATATCCTGCAACTGCTGCAACGAGCGCGGGAAGATGTGCGCCCAGCCGATGCAGCGAAGAATGAAGTCGATTTGCGGGCTGGTTATGAGCATATTCGACACAATCACCGCCCCGCCGGGCTTCACCAGCCGCAGGGCGCGTTGCAGGAAAATCACCGCGTCCACGTCGTTGAAATATTCAAAAATTCCCAGCGCGTCGACCAGTTCAGCCTGATGTTCGCCCAGCTCCAGCACTAAATCGTCGCTGCGGATCAGGGTATGCACCAAATGGCGCTTGAGCAGCGTCAGCTGTTCCCCGACGTTTAGCCCCTCCTGTGCCGCCATCGTTTCTGCCCAACGCAGGGCGACGGGGTCGTCGTCCACCAGCGAGAGATGCACTTTCTGCCCGTCCAGCTTCGCGGTGCGCAGGGCCTCCAGCACCGGGATCGCCGCGCCACTCGCCAGGCTTATCCAGTCGCTTTCAATCTCATTGCGGATGTATTTGTCCACCAACGCGCCCAGCACCTGCGCGCGGGATCGCACGCCGATGGCATCGTTGGCGTGGATAAACCACTGGCGGCTTTCGCTGTCCATCCGCGTACCTTCGGGCAGGCGCTCTTCCAGCGGATTTTGCACCACAAACAGCGCCAGCGCGGAGGGCACCAGCCGCGCACGCCAGGCCGCCATTGCAGGCCGCGTGCGGTATGCCTGGTCGGAATGGAGATGCTGCGGGATTAATCTCGGCAGGCCGTTTTCGCCCTCTTCGAGCAGGGGGGGCAGCAGTTCAGGGTTGGCTTTCATGGCCTGATTGAGGGCATTGATCTCTCGCGTGACATCGTCTTTCATCGGCCATTGGTCGCTAATATCGGGGAACGATGCGCTATAAATCGTCATATCAGCCGGTGCATCACCGCGAAAAGATTGCCATTTCATCTCGTCATCCCCCCGTTCGACCCTAAACGGAAGTCTATGCAAACGGGACGGCATTGCCCTACGAAAAATGCACGATATGCCTTAATTTTCTGCTCACCTGTGCCGCTTTGAAAAGGTATACGAAAGGGAGCGTTCAGGATGATGAAAAAGGTTTGGCAGCTGCTGTTGCCATTGCTGTTGACGGGTTGTGCCAGCCTTGTCGGCAGCAGCGAAGAGACGGTGTATATCGACAGCAACCCGGTTGCGTACTATGCGATTATCGACCGCGACGGCAATATGATCGCCACCGGTCAGACGCCGCAATCCGTGGTGCTAAAGAAATCGGACGGCAGCTATTTCGGCAAACGGGAGTACACGCTGACGCTCAAACAGGAGGGTTACTACTCGACGATGATGCCGCTGGAGTACCGCTTTAGCCACTGGTACACCTTTGGCAATATCATCTTCTTCGGCGTGCCGGGCTGGTTCATCGTCGACCCGTTCTCCGGCGGCATGTATACGTTCAAAGAGGAGCGCATCCACACCATCCTGCGCCCCTGCCCGCCGGGACCGTTCAATCACATGTGCTCCTGACAGTCAAAATTCGTAGTATATTGAGAGTCATCTTGTTCAGCAGGCGCACTCCATGTCTTACTCCATCGGCGAATTCGCCCGACTTTGCGGCATCACCGCCACCACGCTGCGGGCGTGGCAGCGCCGCTATGGCTTGCTGAAACCCCTTCGCACCGACGGCGGACATCGTCTTTACAGCGATGCCGACGTGCAGGAAGCGCTGAAAATCCTCGACTGGGTGAAAAAAGGCGTTCCCGTCAGCCAGGTTAAACCGCTGCTGGCACGGCCCGGCGCGCGCCGCACCAATAACTGGCTCACTCTGCAAGAGAGCATGTTACAGCGCCTCAAAGAGGGCAAAATCGAATCTCTGCGTCAGCTGATATACGATTCAGGCCGTGAATCACCACGCCCGGAATTAGTCACCGAAGTATTGCGCCCGCTACGAAGTCAGGTGTCAGCGAATATTCCAGCAATAATGACTCTGCGTGAAATCCTCGATGGAATTATTATTTCCTATACCTCATTTTGCCTCGAAGGGGATAAACGCGCACCGGGCGATAATTATCTGTTAACCGGCTGGCATCTAAACGACCCGTGTGAAATCTGGCTCGAAGCGCTCAAACGCACCGGGCAAGGTCATCGCATTGACGTGCTCCCTATACCGCCTGCTACGCTGGCACCGGAGATTTTCCCGGATCGGAAATGGCTACTTGTCACTACCGGTAAATTAACTGCTGCGCGTAAAAAACAGGTCGAGCAGTGGCAGCAGCAGGTTATTTCTCTGGAAATGATTATCCTGTAATCAATATTCCCTACGCGAGTTATCACGAAAGATTGAATATTTTCCTGCCGCCAGAATGCTAACGTTTCCTGTATTCACCACTAAACAGGAAAACAACATGAATAAAATCTCCGGCCTGCTGCTTTTATCCTCCATCGCCTTTGCACCTTTCGCCTTTAGCGCGCCGATGGGCACCCTAAGCGTGCATATTCTCAACCAGCAAACGGGCACCCCACCGCCAGATGTCACAGTCACACTGGAAAAACAGCAGCAGGGCAACTGGGCCATGTTAGCGAGCGGCAAAACAGACCACGACGGGCGCATTAAGTCGCTGTATCCAGAGGATCAGGATATGCAGCCCGGCGTGTATAAAGTGACCTTTAAAACCGGCGACTACTTCCAGAGCCAGAAAATGGCCACGTTTTTCCCGGAGGTCCCGGTGCTGTTCACCGTCACCAAAACCAACGAAAAACTGCACATCCCACTCCTGCTGAGCCAGTACGGCTACTCTACCTACAAGGGTAGCTGACCCGTCTTGCGCTCCCGCCCCGCTATCGGGAGCGCATTTTTCCGCACAAAAACACTCAACCTATCCATCTGAAATAAATCATAAATAAAAAATAACTCGAATCAAACTTGGACAAATATGCGTGTTTGTGTAAGTTTTAATTATACGTTTTTTCCAGGATCGTCCACTGCAAGGGTGAATCAATGAGCGCCGTCATCGATCGGTTTATGAGTTACTACGCCGGGCTGGAAAACCAGCCGCCATCGGCGCTGCCTGCGCTCTATCACCCTGAAGCGGTGCTGATTGATCCCTTCGGTGAGCATCAGGGGTTGTTCGCGATCCAGCGCTACTTCACCCATCTGCTGGCCAACGTCGACAAATGTCATTTCTCGATCGATAAGCCGTTCATCGACGGCGACCGTTTCGCCCTCACCTGGACCATGCACTGGTCGCATCCGCGTTTGACGGACGGCGAGACGCTGGCGCTGCCGGGCTGTTCCGTGGTGGAAATCCAGGACGGCACGGTGAAACGTCAGCGGGATTATTACGATGCCGGAGAGATGATTTACGAACACCTGCCCGTCCTCGGCTGGGCGGTGCGCGGTGTGAAAAGGAGGGTGCGCCCATGATGACTGTCCTCATCACCGGCGCCAGCTCAGGGATTGGCGAGGGACTGGCGAAGTCCTGGGCGGATGACGGCTGCCGCGTCATTGCCTGCGGCAGGGATGCTGCCCGCCTTGAGGCCCTGCGCCAGTACAGCCCGCTGATCTCTCTGCGTCAGTTTGACATGACCGACGCGCAGGCCTGTCGCGAGGCGCTGGCCGATTGCCGCGTGGATCTCGCCGTGTTGTGCGCCGGAACCTGCGAATATCTCGATCATGGGGTGATCGACGTCGATCTGATCTCGCGGGTGATGAGCGCCAATTTTGCCGGACCAATAAATTGTCTGGCTGCGTTGCAGAACATACTCGCGCCCGGCAGCCGCGTGGTGCTGGTCAGTTCGATGGCACACTGGCTGCACTTCCCGCGCGCCGAGGCGTACGGCGCTTCCAAAGCGGCGCTGACCTGGTTCGCCAACTGCCTGCGTCTGGACTGGGAGCCGAAAGGCGTGGCCGTGACGGTCGTCTCCCCAGGCTTTGTCGACACGCCCCTGACGCGCAAAAATGATTTCCCGATGCCCGCGAAAGTGAGCGTCGAGCAGGCCGTTGCCGCCATCCGCCAAGGCGTGGCGAAAGGCCGAGCGCACATCGCCTTCCCCAGCGGATTCAGTCTGGTTTTGCGCCTGCTGGCGTCACTGCCTCAGTTTATGCAGAACGCGCTGCTGCGCCGGATGGTGCGCTCATGAACATCGCCATCATCGGCAGCGGCATCGCCGGGCTGACCTGCGCCTGGCGGCTGGCCGGGCACCATCAGGTGACGCTGTTCGAGGCGGCCCCTACCGTCGGCGGCCATACCGCCACGGTCGATGTCACCACGCCGTCGGGCCAGTTTGCTATCGATACCGGATTTATTGTCTATAACGACCGCACCTATCCGCGCTTTATGGGCCTGCTCAGCGAGTTAGGCCTCTGCGGACAAAAAACGCAGATGAGCTTTTCCGTGCACAACCCGGCAAGCGGGCTGGAATATAATGGCCACACGCTTTCTACCCTGTTTGCCCAGCGGCGTAATCTGGTCAGCCCCACGTTCTGGCGGCTGCTCAGATCGATCGTGCGTTTTAACACACTGGCGAAGCAGGCGCTGAGCGAAGGCTCCAGTAATAACCACACGTTGCAAACGTTCCTGGAACAGCATCACTTTAGCCCGTTCTTCGCCCGGCACTACATTTTGCCAATGGGCGCGGCCATCTGGTCATCCTCACTCCAGGAGATGCGCCGTTTTCCGCTGGCGCTGTTTTTACGCTTTTTCGAGAATCACGGGCTGCTGGACATCACCCATCGTCCCCAGTGGTACGTGGTGCCCGGCGGATCGCGCGAATATGTCCGGGCAATCGTCACGCAGTTAGGCAATCGCCTGACGCTGCGAACGAATGCGCCGGTGCAGAAGGTGATCCGCCATCCCCACCGCGTGGACATTGAGCTTGCCGACGGAACACACAGCTTCGATCAGGTCATTTTCGCCTGTCACTCCGGGCAGGCGCTGGCGCTGCTGAATAACCCAAGCCTTGCGGAAAAACAGATCCTCGGCGACATCGGCTGGCAGCGTAACGAGGTGGTGCTGCACAGCGACCGACGCTGGCTGCCGGTACGCGAGCGCGCCTGGGCAAGCTGGAACTACCGCCTGAGCGACCAGGAACAAAACAGCGCCTGCGTCACCTACAGCATGAATATTTTGCAGAGTCTGCCAGAGGGCGCGCCGCTGTTCTGCGTCACCCTCAATCCGGATGCCCCCATCGACGAGCGCGATGTCTGGCAGCGATTTGTGTATGAACATCCGCTGTTTAATCCCAAAAGCTGGCGCGCACAGTCGCGCCGCGCCGAGATCAACGGCCAGCAGCGAAGCTGGTTCTGCGGCGCTTACTGGTACAACGGTTTTCACGAAGATGGCGTGCGCAGCGCGCTCGACGTGGTGGCGGGGATCGCGAGGGCGGGAACATGAACAGTTGCCTCTATCAGGGCGTGCTGCGTCATCGCCGCCTGCTGCCCCGGCCACACCATTTCCGCTACAGCCTGTTTATGGCGTGGCTCGATCTCGACGAACTGGAACGCCTGCCATCAGTGGGTATTCGCCGCAATCGCTTTGCCGCAGCGTCGTTTTACGACCGCGATTATCCGCTGGGCGAGCCGCTCAAAGCGCAGGCTCTCGCCAGGCTGGAGACGCTGACCGGCGAGCGCCCCGACGGGCGGGTGATGCTCCTGACCCAGCTGCGCTATTTCGGCATCCATTTTAATCCGGTCAATTTTTACTACTGCTTCGACCGCCAGGACGTGCTGCGCTGGGTGCTCGCAGAAGTGCGCAACACGCCGTGGAACGAGCGGCATTACTACGCGGTGAACGGCCAGGAGGCGCGCCCGATGGCGAAAGCCTTCCACGTTTCACCGTTTAATCCGATGGATATGGTCTACCACTGGCGCTTCAACTGCCCGGCAAAAAACCTGCACATGCACATTGAAACGCATCAGGAAACCAAAGTGTTTGATGCCACGCTGATGCTTACCCGTCAGCCGCTGACCCGCTCCGCGCTGCGTTCGCTGCTGTGGCGCATCCCGCTGATGACGCTCAAAACCGTCCTCGCGATTTACTGGCAGGCGCTGCGCCTGTGGCTCAAACGCGTGCCTATTCACAACCATCCTGCCAGCAGGAGTGAACGCTCATGACCGATCCTGTTTATGCACTTGAGCCAGAATGCCCGCGCCACGCACGTCTGGCCCGTTGGCTACTGTTCCGCCTGCTGGGAGATTTGCAACAGGGGTCGCTGACCGTGCACGAGGGTAACCAAACGTTCCATTTTGGCGATACCAGTGCGGCCCTGCACGCCGAGGTGGACGTCCTCTCCTCGACGCTTTACCGACGCCTGCTGACCGGCGGGAGTCTTGCCGCCGCCGAAGCCTGGATGGACGGTGAATGGGAGACAACTCAGCTCACCACACTACTGCACATTCTGGCCCTCAACGGCAAAACGCTGGGACGGCTGGAGAGCGGATTTCGGCTGCTGGGCAGGCCTGTCGAACGGCTACGCCACTGGACGCGGCGCAACCACCGCCAGCAGGCGCGGGAAAATATTGCCGCCCATTACGATCTGGGCAACACCTTTTACGCCCAGTTCCTCGACGAAGAGCTGCTTTACTCCAGCGCCCTGTTTGCCTCGCCGGCTCAGGATCTGACCGCCGCGCAACAGGCCAAAATGGCACGACTCTGCGAACAGCTGGCGCTGACGCCGGACGATCACCTGCTGGAAATTGGCACCGGCTGGGGCGCGATGGCCGAATTTGCCGCCCGCCACTATGGCTGTCGGGTCACCACCACCACGCTGTCCTACGAGCAGTTTTGCTGGGCGCAGGAAAGAATTGCCCGCGCCGGGTTGCAGGACAAGGTTCAGGTTTTGCTCTGCGATTACCGCGACTTAACCGGGGAATACGACAAGCTGGTGTCGGTGGAGATGATCGAAGCGGTCGGCAAAACCTTCTTGCCGGAATTCTTTCGCACCTGCCAGGCGCGGCTGCGCCCCGGCGGCAAAATGGCGATTCAGGCGATCACCATTCAGGACCAGCGCTACCGCAGCTACAGCAAAAGCGTCGATTTCATTCAGCGCTACATCTTCCCCGGCGGCTTTTTGCCGAGCATCACGGCGATGAGCGATCTCATGACGCGCCACACGGATTTCGTGGTGCGCAACCTGTTCGACATGGGACCGGACTACGCGCGCACCCTGACGCACTGGCGCACGCGCTTCCTCCACGCCTGGCAGGATATTGAAAAACTCGGCTTCGACGAACGCTTCCGTCGCATGTGGCTCTACTACCTGGGGTACTGCGAAGCGGGGTTCAACGCCCGCACCATCAGCGTGGTGCAGTTGACGGCAGAGCGCGTATGAACCGCCACGTGCAGGTCTTCATCCTCGCCATCGCGTTCGATTTTTACTGGACGATGGTGGTTTTCTTTCGCGAACGCGGGGTGATGGTGTGGCTTGCGCTGGCGCTGCTGGCCTGCCTGATGTTGAAACCGATCCAGCGACTGTACGCCATTCTGCTGGCAGTTGCGGGGAGTTCTCTGGATACGCTCTGGTCGCTAACCGGGCTCCTGCGTTTTAACGGCGAAGGGATTTTGCCACTGTGGATGATGGCCCTGTGGCTGATGTTTGCCTGCGTCTGGACCCAGCTCACCACCACTACCGCTCTGCCGCGCTGGCTGCTGGTGCTGATGGGTACCGCAGGTGGCCCGGTGGCCTATTTTCTCGGCGAGCGTCTGGATGCAATCGTCTTTCAGGCCCCGGCCTTCATCGTCCTGAGCTGGATGACGATGGGATGGCTGGTGCTGATCCTCTTTTTCCACCTGCTGGTCGGGAGGCAACCATGAAACGTTTTCTGGCGGTAAGTCTGGCGGCGCTGATGCTGCTGGCGGGCTGCAGCACAAATATCAGCGAGTATCAGGGCAAAACGCCAAAACTCGATATCTTCCGTTATTTTCAGGGCCAGACCGAAGCCTTCGGCATGGTGCAGGACCGCAGCGGGAAGCAGATCCGTCGCTTCCACGTGGCGTTAAACGGCGAAGTGCAGGCCGATACCCTGACCCTGAGCGAGCAGTTTGTGTATGACGACGGCGAGAAACAGCAGCGCGTGTGGCACATCCGGCGCGTCAGCGCCGATCGCTATGAAGGTCGTGCGGGAGATATCGAGGGCGTGGCGACCGGCCAGGCGGCAGGAAACGCCTTCAACTGGCGCTACAGCATGAACGTCAAAGCCGACGGCAAAACCTGGCTGTTGCACTTCGACGACTGGATGTATTTGCAGGACGACACGCATCTTTTCAATAAAACCGCGATGACGAAGTTTGGTTTCAACGTCGGCACCGTCACGCTTTTCTTCACCCGGAAAGACAGTAAGGGGGCAACACCATGAACACCAAACCCACGCTCGGTATTAGCGGATGTCTGACGGGCTCAGCCGTGCGGTTTGACGGCGGACATAAACGGATGGGCTTTTTAATGGATGCCCTGGCGCAGTGGGTCACGTTCAAACCCGTCTGCCCGGAAATGGCGATTGGTTTGCCCGTTCCGCGCCCGGCGCTGCGTCTGGTGAAAGCGCCCGACGGCGACATGCGCGTGCGCTTTACCTTCGCGCCGCACGAAGACGTGAGCGATAAAATGGCTGATTTCGCTGCGGGCTATTTGCCGGGGATCGCCGGTTACGACGGCTTTATCGTCTGCGCCAAATCCCCGAGCTGCGGCATGGAACGCGTGAGGATTTACGACGAAGTAGGCAATCCCGGCCAGAAGGAGGGAAGCGGGGCGTTCACTGCCGCGATGCAGGAAAAATACCCGTGGCTGCCGGTGGAGGAAGACGGTCGGCTGCACGACCCGGTCCTGCGCGAGAACTTCATCGCGCGGATTTTTGCCCTGCACGAGCTGAACGCGATCCGCGCCAAAGGCCTGACGCGCCGCGCCCTGCTGGCGTATCACAGCCGCTACAAACTGCAGCTGCTGGCCCATAACCAGGCGGCGTACCGCGAAATCGGCCCGTTCGTGGCGTCGATGCACGAGTGGGACGATCTGGAGGCGTTTTTTGTCGCCTATCGCGACAAGCTGATGGCGATCATGAAGCAGCCCGCCTCACGTAAAAACCACACCAACGTGCTGATGCATATTCAGGGCTATTTCCGCGAACAGCTCAACGCCCGCCAGCGCCTGGAGCTGCGCGAAGTGATCCTTAACTACCGCGCCGGACAGCTGCCGATCCTCGCCCCGCTCACGCTGCTCAAGCATTATCTGGCCGAACATCCTGACAACTATCTTCTGACGCAAAACTACTTCGACCCGTACCCGCAGGATTTGGGGCTGCGGCTGGCGATTACCTGATTTTCAAAACGAGAGACCTTTAGCCCAAAAGGTCCTTACACGCACCCCGTTTTAGACGACAAACCTCACTGTCGTCTTTTTTTTGTTTATTCGAGGGCGAGGCCTGCTTTGCCACGCACTTTACCAGCCCGGCACCGCCCCGCCGTTAAAGATTTTTTCCGCCGCTTTCGCCACTTCCGGCGACTGGTACGACTGAATAAACTCTTTCACATTTTCCGCGTCTTTGTTGTCTTCGCGCGTCACTACGATATTCACGTAAGGCGAGTTTTTATCTTCGATAAACACGCCGTCATGCACCGGTGACAGCCCGGTTTGCTGCAAATAGGTGGTGCTGATAATCGCCACGTCCACTTTAGGGTCGTCCAGTACGCGCGGCAGCTGCGCACCTTCCAGCTCCATGATGTTCAGTTTTTTGGGGTTAGCGGTAATGTCGAGCGCCGTTGGCAGCAGGCCGACGTCCGGTTTAAGCGTAATCAGCTTCTCTTTTTGCAGCAGCAACAGCGCACGCCCGAGGTTGGTCGGATCGTTAGGAATGGCAATGGTTGCGCCATCCTTCAGTTCGGAAACGGCTTTGACCTTGCGCGAATATCCCGCCATCGGGAAAACAAAGGTGTTAGCGACAGCCACTAATTTATAGCCATGCGCTTTGTTATCTTCCGCCAGGAACGGGCGATGCTGGAACACATTTGCATCCAGTTCGCCGTGGTTGGTCGCATCGTTAGGCAGCAGCGAGCCGCTAAAACCGACCAGTTCGACATCCAGACCGTATTTCTCTTTCGCCACTTTTTTGGCGACTTCCGCCACATCCTGTTCAGCGCCGTTAATCACGCCGACTTTAATGTGTTTGGCATCGCTGCCGCCCTGGTCACAGCCTGCCAACAGCAGGCCGGAAAGAACTAATGCACCAAATCGAGGTAAAGAGAGTTTCACGAGACAGATCCTTTTGATAAACGTTTAAACGACTATATCGACAACGAAGCGGTACGCTAAAAACCGAAAAAGAATCAACCAGAAGGAAAAGTTATATGTGCGTGCTGACGACATTGTAGGCCCGGTAAGCGCAGCGCCACCGGGCATCAGGGGTTACAGTTTTTTCGCCAGATAATGCCGCTGCATACCTTTGAGGGGAAAATCCTCCAGCGTCATTTGCAGCTGATAGCCCTGCTTTTCATAAAAGGGCCGCGCCTGGAAACTGAACGTATCCACCAGCGCGTGCAGGCACCCTTGCTGTCTGGCCTGTTTTTCGGCGGCGCTCATCAGCTTGCCGCCCAATCCGCAACCCCGCACATCGCTATTAACCCACAAATAGTCGATGTTCAGCCATTCCCCTTTACGGTTGCCGATCAACCCGCCCGTCATCACGCCATTATCGTCACGTGCATAAACAGCGATATCGCCACCGACCGTGGAAAAATCAATAAACTGTCGATTATGGGATCTCAGCCCATTCAAAAGCTCTGCTTTATCTTCTTCGGTGATGTTATTAGTGACGCTCAATTGCATTTTGTTCTCCTTATTTTCAGCGCAATTTGACTATCTCACAGCTTTATCTTCATAAAAACTCCTTATTCTCTCCTTTATTTCATTCTGGAAATATCCTTTCAAGATGTTAATAAAAAAAGCGCTTTCCAATACCTTCCTGAAACGTATAATGACTAAAAATGAGAACGATCATTCTCACTCTCAGCGCGGCGGGAAAACGATGAGCACAAAGCTTGAAGAACGTCAGAAACAGCGGCAGGACGAGATTATCACTGCGGCGCGGCGCTGTTTCCGCGCGAGCGGGTTTCACGGTGCCAGCATGTCGCAAATCGCCAGCGAGGCGAAGCTCAGCGTCGGCCAAATCTACCGCTATTTCAGCAACAAAGACGCCATCATCGAAGAGATGATCCGCCGCATCATCGACTACCGTATCGCGGAGATGGAAGGCAAAACCCAGACCGACCGCATGCCGCAGATCCTCGCCTGGCGCCAGACCCTGAGCGAAGACGACGACGCGCTGATGCTGGAGATGTCTGCCGAAGCCACCCGCAACCCGCTGGTGGCGGGGATGCTGGTCGAAGCTGACGCGCGCATGTTTGCCAACGCCTGCGAGCACCTGAAAAAACAGTGCCCGCACCTGAGCGAAGAACGCATCCGCTGCTGCGTAGAAATTACCGCCGTGATGATGGAAGGCTCCATCTATCGTCGGTTAACCCCACAAAAAGTGTCAGCATCTGAATTAGAGAAAATTTATCGGGAAATACTCAATATGCTTCTCATTGTGAATTAATTAAATCTGAATTAAACATCGGGAAATAGCCATTTCCCGTTTTTTCATTTCCGCGAGTCGCGGAGATGCGGCATCCCTGTGCCTTAAAAAAATTTCATCTCGTTAAGCGATTAACGGGACAGGCATCGTTCACCCTGGAAAAAGTATGAAAATCAGAACAACCTCCATCGCGGCATTATTTCTCCTGACCGGTTGTGATAATGCACAAATATCCGCACCAGCAGGCCCACTCCCGGAAGTGGGGATCGTCACGCTCATGAGCCAGCCCGTTCCGCTGGTCAGTGAGTTAACCGGGCGCACCAGCGCTGCGCTGAGTGCGGAAGTGCGTCCGCAAGTCGGCGGCATCATTCAAAAACGGCTGTTTAACGAAGGCGATACGGTCAAAGCCGGACAGGCGCTGTATCAGATCGATCCGTCCAGCTTTAAGGCCAGCTACGACGAAGCCGCCGCCGCGCTGAAACAGGCCCAGTCGCTGGTGCAGGCCGACTGCCAGAAGGCCCAGCGCTATGCTCAACTGGTGAAGGACGACGGCGTATCGCGTCAGGATGCGGAAGATGCGCAGGCCACCTGTGCGCAGGACAAAGCCAGCGTCGAGTCCAAAAAAGCCGCTCTTGAGAGCGCGCGTATCAGCCTGAACTGGACCACCGTCACCGCGCCGATTAGCGGTCGCATCGGGATATCATCCGTCACCCCGGGTGCGCTGGTCACCGCTCAGCAGGATACGGCGCTGGCGACCATTCGCGGGTTAGACACTATGTACGTCGATCTCACCCGTTCCAGCGCCGATCTGCTGCGATTACGCAAGCAAACTTTGTCGACTAACAGCGATACCCTGAGCGTGTCACTGATCCTCGAAGACGGCAGTACCTACAGTGAAAAGGGCCGCCTGGCGCTGACGGAAGTCGCCGTGGATGAGTCCACCGGCTCCGTGACCCTGCGCGCGGTGTTCCCCAATCCAAAACAGCAGCTCCTGCCCGGCATGTTCGTTCGCGCCAAAGTGGATGAAGGCATCATGGACGACGCAATTCTGGCCCCGCAGCAGGGCATCACCCGCGACGCCAAAGGCAACGCCACCGCGCTGGTAGTGAACGCCAGCAACAAAGTCGAGCAGCGCACGCTGCAAACCGGCGACACCTACGGCGACAAATGGCTGGTGCTGAGCGGGCTGAACGCGGGCGATAAGCTGATCGTCGAGGGCTCAGGGAAAGCGACCACCGGCCAGGAAGTGAAAGCCGAAGCGGTCAAAACCGACGGAGGAGACGCCTGATGTTTTCCCGTTTCTTCGTGCGTCGCCCGGTGTTTGCGTGGGTGATCGCCATTCTGATTATGCTCGCCGGGATGCTGGCGATCCGCACTCTGCCGGTGGCGCAGTATCCGGACGTGGCACCGCCGTCGGTCAAAATCTCCGCCACCTATACGGGCGCGTCCGCCCAGACGCTGGAAAACAGCGTCACTCAGGTGATCGAACAGCAGCTGACCGGCCTGGATAACCTGCTTTATTTCACCTCCACCAGCAGCTCCGACGGCACTGTGAGCATCAACGTTACCTTCGAACAGGGCACTGATCCGGATACCGCTCAGGTACAGGTGCAGAACAAAGTGCAGCAGGCCGAATCGCGCCTGCCGAGCGAAGTGCAGCAGTCGGGCATTACGGTGGTGAAATCCCAGAGCAACTTCCTGCTGATCATGGGCGTGTACGACAAAACCGACAAGGCCAGCAGCTCGGACATCGCCGACTGGCTGGTGAGTAACGTCCAGGACCCGCTGGCGCGCGTCGAAGGCGTGGGCAGTTTGCAGGTGTTCGGCGCGGAATACGCGATGCGCATCTGGCTCGATCCGGCGAAGCTGGCTTCGTATTCGCTGATGCCGTCCGACGTGCAGAGCGCGATTGAAGCGCAGAATGTGCAGGTCTCCGCCGGGAAAATTGGCGCGCTGCCGTCGTCAAATGCGCAGCAGCTGACGGCCACCGTTCGCGCCCAGTCGCGACTGCAAACCGTCGATCAGTTTAAAAATATCATCATCAAGAGCCAGTCTAACGGCTCGGTGGTGCGCATGAGTGACGTCGCGCGCGTCGAGATGGGCAGCGAAGATTACACGGCAACAGCCAAACTGAACGGCCATCCGTCGGCGGGCGTGGCGGTGATGCTCTCGCCTGGCGCCAACGCGCTCAGCACGGCGACGGCGGTGAAAGATAAAATCGCTGAATTTAAACGCGCGATGCCGGAAGGCTATGACGTTGCCTACCCGAAAGACAGCACCGAGTTCATCAAAATCTCCGTCGAGGATGTGATTCAGACTCTGTTCGAAGCCATCATTCTGGTGGTGGTGGTGATGTATCTGTTCCTGCAAAACGTCCGCGCCACGCTGATCCCCGCCCTGGCGGTGCCAGTGGTGCTGCTCGGCACCTTTGGCGTGCTGGCCCTGTTCGGCTATTCCATCAACACCCTGACGCTGTTCGCGATGGTGCTGGCGATTGGTCTATTGGTGGATGACGCCATCGTGGTGGTGGAAAACGTCGAGCGCATCATGCGCGACGAAGGGCTGCCCGCCCGCGAAGCGACCGAAAAATCGATGGGCGAGATCTCCGGCGCACTGGTGGCGATTGCCCTGGTACTGTCAGCGGTGTTCCTGCCGATGGCATTTTTCGGCGGCTCGACAGGGGTGATTTACCGCCAGTTCTCCGTGACCATTATCTCGGCGATGACCCTCTCGGTAGTCGTCGCCCTGACCCTTACTCCGGCCCTGTGCGGGACGGTACTGAGCCACACGCCGCCGCACAAGAAAGGCTTTTTCGGTGCGTTTAACCGCTTTTACAGCAAAACGGAAAAGGGCTACCAACACAAAGTCCTGCGGGTGTTACGCCGCTCCGGCAGCGTGATGGCGATCTTCGCGGTCCTGTGCGGCGCGATGGCCCTGACGATGTGGAAACTGCCGGGCAGCTTCCTGCCGACGGAAGATCAGGGCGAAATAATGGTGCAGTACACCCTGCCCGCGGGTGCGACTGCCGTGCGCACCGCCGAGGTAAGCCGTCAGGTCACCGACTGGTTCCTCAGCAAAGAGAAAGACAACACCAACGTGATCTTCACCGTCGAAGGATTCAGCTTCAGCGGCAGCGGCCAGAACGCCGGGATGGCGTTTGTGTCGCTGAAAAACTGGTCCGAGCGTAAGGGCAGCGAAAACACTGCCCAGGCGATCGCCCTGCGCGCCAGCAAAGAGTTGGGCGGCATTCGCGATGCCACCGTGTTCGCCATGACGCCGCCGTCCGTCGACGGCCTCGGTCAGAGCAACGGCTTTACCTTTGAGCTGATGGCGACCGGCAATACGGATCGCGACACCTTGCTGGCAATGCGTAACCAGCTGATTGGCGAAGCGAATAAAAACGCCTCCCTGCAGGCGGTACGTGCCAACGATCTGCCGCAAATGCCGCAGCTACAGGTCGATATCGACAACAACAAAGCCGTCTCTCTGGGCCTCGCCCTGAGCGACGTCACCAGCACCCTCTCCAGCGCCTGGGGCGGAACTTACGTGAACGACTTTATCGATCGCGGTCGCGTCAAAAAAGTCTACATCCAGGGCGATAGCGATTACCGCGCCGCGCCGTCGGATCTCAACAAATGGTTCGTGCGCGGGAGCGACGACAGCATGACGCCGTTCTCCGCCTTCGCCACCACCCGCTGGGAATACGGCCCGGAAAGCCTGGTGCGTTACAACGGCTCGGCGGCGTACGAGATTCAGGGTGAGAACGCCAGCGGGTCCAGTTCAGGCAGCGCGATGACCACGATGGAACAGTTGGCAAATAAACTCCCGGCGGGTACTACCTGGGCGTGGAGCGGTCTGTCATTGCAGGAAAAACTGGCCAGCGGCCAGGCGATGAGCTTGTACGCCCTGTCGATTCTGGTGGTGTTCTTGTGCCTGGCTGCGCTGTACGAGAGCTGGTCTGTGCCGATTTCGGTGATCATGGTTATCCCGCTCGGCGTGCTGGGCGCGGCGCTGGCCGCCACGATGCGCGGCCTGAACAACGACGTCTATTTCCAGGTGGCGCTCCTGACCACCATCGGCCTGTCGTCGAAAAACGCCATTTTGATCGTCGAGTTTGCCGAGGCCAAAGTGGCGGAAGGCTACTCCCTGACGCGCGCCGCCCTGCGTGCCGCCCAGACCCGCTTGCGCCCAATCATCATGACCTCGCTGGCCTTTATCGCCGGGGTGACGCCGCTGGCGGTCGCCACCGGGGCAGGCGCCAACAGTCGCGTGGCAATCGGCACCGGCATCATCGGCGGCACCCTTGCCGCCACGCTGCTGGCGATTTTCTTTGTCCCCTTATTCTTTGTACTGGTGAAGCGGTTGTTCTCCGGTCAGCACGCAAACCGGAGGTAATCATGTTTCGTGTGTCTGTTTTAGTGTTAGCCCTGATGAGCGCAGGCTGTGTGTCGCTGGACCCCAGCTACCAGCGCCCCGATTCCCCCATCCCGGCGACGCTGCCGGGCAGCCACGGCGAAGCCAGCGCGGTCGTGAGCCAGTGGCAGAATGTGATGAACGACGCCCGGCTGAAAGGGGTGGTGACGATGGCGCTTAACAGCAACCGCGACGTGCAAAAAGCGATTGCCGATATCGACGCCGCCCGCGCCCTTTATGGTGAAACGCGCTCGTCCCTGTTCCCGACGGTCGATGCCGAACTGAGCCACACCCGCAGCCGCACGCTGGCGAGCGGGGTCGCCACCAGCGACGAGGCCAACGGCGCGGTATCGAGCTTTGAGTTGGATCTGTTTGGCCGCAATCAAAGCCTGTCGCGCGCGGCGCGTGAAACCTGGCTTGCCAGCGAGTTCACCGCCCAGAATACGCGCCTGACGATGATCGGCGAGCTGACCACCGCGTGGCTAACGCTGGCAGCGGATAACAGCAATCTTGCGCTGGCGAAATCAACCATGGAGAACGCCGCGAACTCGCTGAAAATCGTCAAACGCCAGCAGGAAGTGGGCGTGGCGGCGGCGACGGATGTCAGCGCGGCGATGGCGGTGTATCAGCAGGCGCGCGCCAGCGTGGCGAGTTATCAGACGTTAGTCATGCAGGACAAAAATGCGCTGAATCTGCTGGTGGGCGGCACGGTGCCGGATAATTTACTGCCCGGCACGCTGGAGAGCCTGAGCGACAACGCCATCACCCTGATTCCGGCGGGCGTTAGCTCCAGCGCACTGTTGCGCCGCCCGGATATTCAGGAAGCTGAGCACAATCTGCTGAGCGCCAATGCCAGTATCGGCGCGGCGCGGGCGAATTTCTTCCCGAGCATTTCCCTGACCGCCAGCGCCGGGGTCGGCAGCGATTCTCTGTCGTCGCTGTTTAGCCACGGCCTGAAAGTGTGGTCGTTCGCGCCGTCCATCACTCTGCCGTTATTCAGCGGCGGCAACAATCTGGCGCAGCTGCGCTATGCCGAAGCGGAGAAAAAAGGGCTGATCGCCACCTACGAAAAAACCATTCAGAGCGCGTTTAAAGATGTCGCTGATGCGCTGGCGCGTCGGGAAACGCTCAATGAGCAGCTGGATGCCCAGCGGGAATACGTGGCGGCGGAACAAAAAACGTTGGATGTGGCCACGCGCAGCTATCAGGCCGGTGCGGGTGATTATCTGACGGTACTCACCGCGCAGCGGTCGCTGTGGTCGGCACAAGAATCGCTGATTTCCCTGCAACAAACCGACTTCACCAACCGCGTCACGTTGTGGCAATCCCTCGGCGGCGGCATTCAATAAATCTTTTTGCCGGGCGCTGATGTCCGGCAAAAACTCCAGCTACGCTTAAAACGTCTCATACCTGTGTCTGCTCAGAATCATACTTTCGGCTTGAATCGCTTTGATGAATGTAACGATATATTTCAAAAGACAATGCGTGTTTTTTTCCGGGGGTTTCTATGAAAGCTGCTCATCTTTTTTGTCTGGTTATCTGTTTGCTTTTCGCCGCCTTCGTCCACGCGAAGGAGACGCAGGATCCGGTTAAAACGGAAAAAATCCGCCAGTCGGTGATGAAAGATATCAAGAAAGTGTGTTCACCTCAGGGCAAACAATCCGACAAAGAGTGGCAGGCAATGATCATGTCTTCAGAGGCCAATAAATTGCTGATAAAAAACGCGATACTGGCGACGGAGCGCGATAACCTGGACAACTACTGGGAAGCGGTGGGTAAAGTGGATTGCATGGAAGATTACTGAGCGTGAAGCGAGCTTCACGCTTTTTTATTAGCGTTTGCGCATATCCGGGATAATCAAATCGCCGCGCAACACGTAAGAACCGAGTATCTGCGTTTTTTCATTCAGCCACGCCACAATCCGCGCCGCCATTGCATCCATTGAATATTCGATAGCCGGAATGGTCGGAATCCCCGGAAGATGCAACGATCCGGCGAGACTAAAGACCATGATGTCTTCCGGCACCGATTTGTTAAACGCCTGCAACTGCGGGATCACGCGCTGTGCTTCTTGCTCATCCGCCACCAGCAACGCATTGAAATTCAAGGTGGTCGCGTTGTTCAGCAGTTCCTGCAATGCCACAGATGACGAGGTGGCATCCATAAACACCAGATTGCGGTTAAACGGCAGGAAGTTTTTCTCGAGCGCGTGTTTGTAGCCAAGCAGCACCTGATCGGCGAAGCCGCTGCCCTGCGGCTGAATTAAGGCAATCTGCCGACGGCCCTGGCTGGTGAGATAATTACAGGCGGTTTCGGCAGCAAAGGCGTGGTCAAACTGGATGCTGTTGGGGTTATCGGACTCCATGCAGTCCACCAGAATCACGTTTTCCTGATCGATATGCAGCGGGAAACGCGCCCCGATAATCAGGATGTCGTCGCAGAGTCCGCAGGAGAGTTCATCGAGTGCGTTGAGCACTTCGCTTTTGGTATTGGCGAAGCGCAGCAGCAGGTGTTTTTGATGCTGGCTGAGCTGTTTTTCCAGCGCGTAAAGATATCCGGTGGTCTGGTTGATATTATCCTGCGCGCAAATAACGCCGATACACCCCGTAGACTGACTCAGCAGCGACTGCGCAATGACGTTGGGCCGATAATTCAGCTCATCCACCGCTTTCAGTACGGCCTCACGGCTGGCTTCCTTCACGCCGCGCGACCCGCTCAACACCCGTGACACCGTGGCTTTGGACACCCCGGCCAGACGTGATACATCGTTGATTGTAGACATCATATTCCCCTGACAGGACTCACGCAGCCCTGTAATTCCCATTACCGCTTCGGCTCACATTATAGCCAATCCGCAGTATATCCGTTTCCGTTTTCTATGGAAACCGATTTTCCGTTTCCACTCCATTTGATGTCCAAAACGCCAAATTTCGTGACCCACATCGTGATAATTAGCCGCGTAAATACTGGATCTTGATGGGTGTCACACTTCTGTCTTTTATAAATGGAAACCGGTTTCCATATGATATCCAATCATCCCCGCAATAACTTTTTACACTTTGAGGATGGTTGTCGATGTTCAAGATTATGCTGTGCTGCTCTGCCGGGATGTCCACCAGCCTGCTGGTGAGGAAAATGGTTGAAGTGGCAGAAGAACGCGGTTTACCGGTGACGATAGATGCGTACGGTGTTTCCGAATTTGATACGCAGTTTCCGCAATACCAGGTCGTTCTTCTCGGACCGCAAGTGAAATACATGTTAAAGACACTGGCAGACAAGGCTGCTACGCAGGGCATTCCGGTACAAGCCATCGACATGATGGATTACGGGATGCAGCGTGGTGATAAGGTACTGGACTATGCTCTGTCGCTCATCGACGCGGCACACTAAGAAGGTGTTCTCATGAGTTCGTTATATCAATCAATGGTTGCCGTTATTGAGCAGTCCATTACCCCGCTGGCGGCGAAGCTCGGACAGCAAAAGTACGTGATTGCGATCCGTGACGGTTTTACTGCAGCGCTGCCGTTTATGATAATCGGCTCCTTCATGCTGGTGTTCATTTTCCCGCCGTTCTCGGCGGATACCACCAACAGTTTTGCCCGCGGCTGGCTGGATTTCTCCCAGACTTACCGTGAACAGCTGATGCTGCCGTTTAACCTCAGCATGGGCGTGATGACCTTCTTTATCTCGGTGGGTATCGGTGCGAGCCTGGGCCGCCAGTTTAATCTCGATCCGGTGATGTCCGGCCTGCTGGCGTTTATGGCGTTTCTACTGGTGGCCGCCCCTTATGCCGACGGCAAAATCTCCACCCAATATCTGTCGGGCCAGGGGATTTTCACCGCGCTGATTACCGCCATCTACTCCACCCGCGTTTACGCGTGGCTGAAGGAGAAAAAAGTCACCATTCGCCTGCCGAAAGAAGTGCCGACCGGCGTGGCGCGTTCCTTTGAGATTTTGATTCCGGTGCTGGTGGTGATTGGCACGCTGCATCCGTTGAACCTGTTTATCGAAGCGCAAACCGGGATGATTCTTCCGCAGGCGATTATGCACCTGCTGGAGCCGCTGGTTTCCGCCTCTGACTCCCTGCCGGCTATCCTGCTCTCCGTGCTGCTGTGCCAGATTTTCTGGTTCGCGGGCATCCACGGTTCGCTGATTGTCACCGGCATCATGAACCCATTCTGGATGGCGAACCTGTCGGCAAACCAGGCGGCGCTGGCCGCTGGCGCAGCGCTCCCACACGTCTATCTGCAAGGTTTTTGGGATCACTACCTGCTGATCGGCGGCGTTGGCTCAACCTTACCGCTGGCCTTCCTGCTGCTGCGTAGCCGCGTGGCGCATCTGCGTACTATCGGCAAGATGGGCGTGGTGCCGAGCTTCTTTAACATCAACGAACCCATTCTGTTCGGCGCGCCGATCATCATGAACCCGATGCTGTTTATCCCGTTTGTGTTCGTGCCGCTGGTAAATGCCTGCCTGGCCTACGCTGCAACCCGACTCGGCTGGCTGGCGCAGGTGGTTTCCCTGACACCGTGGACCACTCCGGCTCCGATTGGCGCGTCATGGGCGGCGAACTGGGCGTTCAGCCCGGTGGTGATGTGCGTGATTTGTATGGTGATGTCGGCAGTCATGTATTTGCCGTTCCTGCGTGCCTATGAGCGCTCGTTAATGAAAACCGAAGAGCAAAAAGCTCAGGCAACCGTCGGTTCTGCTGAAGCTGTACGTTAATAAAGTCAAAGAGGACGCATTATGAAATATTCATTTCCCGAACACTTTTGGTGGGGCAGCGCCAGCTCCGCGCTGCAAACCGAAGGGGAAAGCCTGGGCGGCGGCAAAGGATTGACCACCTGGGATCACTGGTTCGCCAATCAGACAAACCGTTTCCATCAGGGCGTGGGGCCGCAGGATACCTCAACCTTTTATCACAACTGGAAAGCGGACATTCAGCTGCTGAAACAGCTGAACCACAACAGCTTTCGTACCTCGATTAGCTGGGCGCGCCTGATCCCCGACGGTGTCGGTGAAGTGAATCCGCAGGCGGTGGAGTTTTACAATCAGGTATTCGACGAACTGCTTGAGCAGGGTATTACGCCGTTTATCACCTTGTTCCACTTCGACATGCCGATGGCGATGCAGGAGATCGGCGGCTGGGAAAACCGTGACGTCGTAGCTGCGTACAGCCGCTACGCGCAGATCTGCTTTGAGCTGTTTGGCGATCGCGTCCTGCACTGGTTTACCTTTAACGAGCCGATCGTCCCGGTGGAAGGCGGGTATTTGTATGACTTCCATTATCCGAACGTGGTGGATTTCCGTCGTGCAGCGACAGTTGCTTATCACACGGTGCTGGCCCATGCGCAGGCAGTTCGTGCCTTCCGCGCCGGGCATTATGCGGGTGAGATAGGCATCGTGCTGAACCTGACGCCGTCCTATCCGCGCTCGCAAAATCCGCTGGATGTGAAAGCCGCGCATTATGCAGACCTGATGTTTAACCGCAGCTTCCTCGACCCGGTTCTGCGCGGGGAGTATCCGGCGGATCTGGTGGCGCTCCTGAAGGCCTACGATCAGCTGCCTGCCTGTCAGCCCGAAGACAGTGCGCTGATTGCCGAAGGGACCATCGACCTGCTGGGCATCAACTACTATCAGCCGCGTCGCGTGAAGTGTCGTGACAGCGCGGTGAATCCTCAGGCGCCGTTTATGCCGGAGTGGTTCTTCGATAACTATGAAATGCCAGGCCGCAAAATGAATCCGTACCGTGGCTGGGAAATCTACGAGCCGGGTATTTACGATATTCTGGTTAATCTGCGAGAAAATTACGGCAACCCGCGCTGTTTTATTTCTGAAAACGGCATGGGCGTCGAAAACGAGCAGCGTTTTATTGAAAACGGCCAAATTAACGATCAATACCGTATCGACTTTATTTCCGAGCACCTTAAATGGGTCCATAAAGGCATTAGCGAGGGCGCAAATTGTCTTGGCTACCATATGTGGACATTTATCGATAACTGGTCATGGTGTAATGCGTATAAAAACCGCTACGGATTTATCCAGCTTGATTTAAATACGCAACAGCGCACCATTAAGAAAAGCGGGGAGTGGTTCGCCGCCACCTCGTTAAATAACAGCTTTGATAAAGAGTAATGAATGATGATTGCATTAGAAGACGCCGTAATGGAAATTATCGTCAACGCCGGTCAGTCGCGCAGTCTGTGCTTTGAAGCACTGCACGCTGCGCGACAGGGCAACCTCGACGAAGCCAAAAGCCTGCTGCGCGAAGCCGATGGCTACGCGCGCCAGGCGCACCATATGCAAACTAAACTCATCGAACAGGACGCGGGCGAAGCCCGCCAGCCGATGACCTTAATTATGGTGCACGCCCAGGATCATTTAATGAATTCACTGTTAGCCCGTGAATTGTCCGAAGAGATTATTCATCTCTACCAGAGATAATTAAGGGAGATATTATTACGTTAAAGTAAACCCTCTGTACCACTAAAAATATAAATCAACTTGTTCTGATGATAGCGACATATTCTGTCAGATCGGAGCTGGGTGGTTATTGTCTGAATAAAATTTAAATAACTATTGAGATAACCATGAACATGATTAAAAAACTTCCATTAACAATGGCGGTCGTCGCCGCGCTTTGCCCAATTTCTGTCCTCGCACAAGATTTTACGCAGGAGCAAATTGACGCCATTGTGGCCAAAGCGGTGGATAAAGCCCTGGCAGATCGTCAGGCAAAAATGGACGCCGCGGTGGCGAAAAAAGTGGATGTGGTCACCGAACCCCAGAGCGCCGCGCAGTCTCCGGATCTGGCGATTCCGTTTGGCATTAAATTTACCGGTTATGCCCGCTACGGCGCGCACTTCCAGGCCGCCGATCAGAAATACGTCGCGGTCGATGGGTCCTATAACGGCGGCTCGGCAATTGGCCGTCTGGGTAACGAAGGCAACGGCGGGGAATTCCAGCTCTCCAAAGCTTTCAAGGGCGAGAACGGCGCCATCTGGGACGTCAACGTAATGATCGACCACTGGGGCGACGAAGTTAACCTGAAAAAAGCCTACGCCGGGGTGACCAACATTATGTCATCCAACCCGAACGCCTATTTCTGGGCCGGACGCGACTTCCACCAGCGTCCACAGCAGGGCATCAACGACTACTTCTGGATGAACCACGACGGCCAGGGTGCGGGGGTGAAAAACTTCGACATCGGCGGCGTGCAGTTTGATGTGGCGACCGTCGCGGCGGTTGAATCCTGTAACCCAGAAGTGGAAAACGACGGTTCTAACCCGTCGCGCATCTCCTGTACCGGCGGTTCCGGCACCGGCGATAAGGGCAACTACGCGGCCACGTCCAAAATCCACGGCATGAAAGTTGGGCCGCTGGATCTGGAAATCTACGCCAACTACGGCTTTGACTCGAAAGCCATCGAAAGCGATGATCGTCTGAATGCCTGGCAGGGCGGCGTGGTCCTGAGCCACACCAACGACAGCGGCGTGAACAAAGTTATCGCCCGCTACTCGGATAACTCAGACAACAGTGTGTTCAACAAAACCGAAGATCTGACCACGGTTTACGCCAGCTTCGAAGGGTTGCATAAGTTCACCCAGCAGACCCAGGTGGAGTACATCCTCGCCTTCCATGACTATGACAACAGCCGCGACAGCACCGACAACCGCAAAAACTACAACGCGATTGTGCGTCCGATGCACTGGTGGAACGACGTTCACTCGACCTGGCTGGAAGCGGGCTGGCAGCATGTTGACTATGACAACGGCGGCGATAACAAAGGTTGGAAGCTGACCCTGTCGCAGAACATGTCTATCGCGATGGGCCCGGAATTCCGTCCGATGCTGCGCTTCTACGTGACCGGCGGCAAGGTGGATAACCAACGTACTGCACGCGTGAATGGCACCGACGACCAGACGCTCGACGATTTCAACGTTGGCGCGATGTGGGAAGCCTGGTTCTAAAACCGTGCTGTCATTTGCCGGGTGGCGCTGCGCTTACCCTGCCTACTATTTTCGTAGGCCCGTGCAAGCGCAGCGCCGCCGGGCAATGCTCCCATGATATGCTAGAAAAAAAACGAGCATGCAGGGGAGAACATGGGTTCCACAAAAAGAGGGATGCTGAATGTCCTGATCGCCGCCGTGTTATGGGGCAGTTCAGGAGTTTGCGCGCAGTACATCATGGAGAAGAGTCAGATTTCCTCGCCTTATCTGACCATGATTCGTCTGCTGTTTACCGGCGTAATTTTACTGACGCTCTCTTTCGTTCACGGCGACAAGATTTTCTCGGTCATCAAACATCGCAAAGATGCCATCAGCCTGCTAATTTTCTCGCTGGTGGGCGCGCTTACAGTGCAGCTCACCTTCCTGCTGACGATTGAAAAATCCAACGCCGCCACCGCGACGGTCCTGCAGTTTCTCTCCCCGACCATTATCGTGGCCTGGTTTGCGCTGGCGCGAAAAAAACGGCCTGGGATGTTTGTTCTCGCGGCGATTTTGACGTCGCTTATCGGCACATTTTTACTGGTGACCCACGGCGATCCGACGTCGCTGTCGATCTCTCCGGAGGCTTTATTCTTCGGTATCGCCTCGGCCTTCGCCGCCGCGTTTTACACCACCTATCCGTCGACGCTGATCGCCCGCTACGGCACGCTGCCGATTGTCGGCTGGAGTATGTTGATTGCAGGGCTGATGCTGACGCCGTTCTATGCCGGGCGCGGCACCACCTTCGTGATCGACGGCAGCCTGCTGCTGGCCTTTTTCTATCTGGTGGTGATTGGCACCGCACTGACATTCAGCTTGTATCTGAAGGGCGCGCAGATGATTGGTGGACCGAAGGCGAGCATTCTAAGCTGCGCCGAACCACTAAGCAGCGCTTTGCTGTCGGTGCTGCTGCTGGGCGTGGCATTTACCCTGCCGGACTGGCTGGGGACGCTGCTGATTGTCTCGTCGGTAGTACTGATTTCGATGGATTCACGCAGACGAAGCTATCACGGCTGATAGTGATAGCGGCACATCAGAATAGTCAGAGCAATGTCCGTGACGCCATAAACCAGGCGGTCAGTATCGTTGATACGCCGGGACCAGTAGCCCGACAGGTTCCCGCGCAAGGGTTCAGGTTTACCAAGCCCGGTAAACGGTTGACGCTTCGCATCATCAATCAATTTGTTGATTCTGCGAAGCGTCTTCTTGTCTTGCTCCTGCCACCACAGATAATCGCCCCAGCCGTTATCCGTCCATGTGAGCATCCTACTCATCAATCAGATCCCTCTCGCTGGTTTTACCGCTGTTTGCCTGAGCGATGGAATCCATCAGCCGTCTGGCATTGGCCGGGGAACTCATCAGATGGATGGTTTCCATCATCGAGTTGTAGTGCTGAAGGGACATCACCACCGCATCACCACCGTTACGGCGGCTGATAATGGTGGTTTCCACATTTTCATTCACGTCATCAAGCACATCTTTGAGTCGACTACGAGCTTCAGTAAAAGTCACAACCTGCATAAATCCTCCTGTACAACTTACGGTACAAGTATAAGGTGCGGGAGGTTATTTATCAATCAACGAACAGTCTCACTGAGCCTTCACTTTTCCCGCAACCAGCAGCGCGGTCAGCAGCATCAGCGTGCCGGATAAGACCAGCGGCGACAGCAGCCCCAGATTATCCAGCGCGTAGCCACCGATCGCCGCCCCGCAGGTGTTCGCCAGCTGAATCACCGCCACCTGAATGGACCCCGCTTTTTCCGCCTGATCGGCCAGAGAGCGGGTGATCCACGTAGACCAGCCTACCGGTACCAGCGCAAACGCAAAGCCCCAGATAATCGCAATCGTCGACGCCACCCACTTATCGCTGCCCCAGAAAATCAACACAGCGGCGCTAACAGCCAGCACCAGCGGCGCGCCCGCGAGTGCAATCTTGAGCGAACGTTTCAGGAACTGTGCCGAGAGCGATGTGCCGACAAAACTGGCAATCCCGAAACTCAGCAGCACCAACGTCAGGCCATCCACGTCAAAACCGGCCATAGTCATAAACACCGGGCGGATGTAGGTGAAGAAGGCAAACTGACCCGCAAACGCCATAAAGATGGCGGTCATCCCCGCCATCACGCCGGGGCGTTTCAGCAGGCTAAACATGTTCTGTTTATGATGCGCCGCTTCCCCCGGCAGGGACGGCAGCGCTTTCCACACCCAGAAAATACACAGAATACCCATGATCGCTGCGCCGTTGAAGACGTTGCGCCAGCCAATAATCCCGCCCAAAAAACTGCCCAGCGGGGCGGCGATCACCAGCGCAATCGACACCGCTCCAAAGATCACCGACAGCGCTTTCGGCACTTTGCGCGCAGGCACCAGACGCATAGTCAGCGAGGCCGACATCGCCCAGAATCCACCTAACCCCAGCCCCAGACAGGCGCGACCCAGCAGCAATAGCGTGAAGTTATTGGCAAAAGAGACCAGTACGCAGGAGAGGGTGAGCAGCACCGCGAACAGGATCACCACCTTGCGGCGGTCGATAGTCCCGATGACCTGGGTGATGAACAGGCTGGAGAACATGGCAACAAACGCCGTGACGGTAACGGACTGGCCCGCCACGCCTTCGGAAATCCCGAGGTCCTGGGCCATCGGCGTCAGCAGGCTCACCGGCAGAAATTCCACGGTAATCAGGCAGGCGACGCAAAACGCCACGGCGAAAACCGCCGACCAGTTTGGTCGCAGCACCTCACTGGTGTGAGTCGTGGGCGTGGAGTGGATCTGTTCTGTCATGGCGTCACCTGAGGATAAAAACGTGCGGGAAAGTCGCGCAGTTTATCATCAAAAGTGTGACGAATTTAACGTTTTGACAACTTTTGTGGGTTTTTGTGCCCGGTGGCGCTGCGCTTACCGGGCCTACAGGACTTGTAGGCCGGTGCAAGCGCAGCGCCGCCCGGCAGAAAGCCGCAATGTGGTGAATTAGTGCAGGAAGAACACACCCTCTTCCGGCAGGAACAGATGGTTATAGCGCAGCTGGAAGGCGTTGAACTCCTGCGGGTCCGGCTCCATCTCACGCATAAAACCCAGCGTCAGGCGGATTTGCGCGTCGGTAATGGGCGCTGCCAGGCGCGCTTTGCGCAAAATCCGGTGCCAGGCGTGCAGGTTCTCTTCGCTGCCATCGACGATGCAGACCTGCCAGATCAGCAGCACCTGCGCGGCGTTTTGCAGATGAGCTTCGTCCGGGCGTTCCAGATAGCGGATAAACTCACTGCCTGCGGTTTTGCCAAACTGGTCAATCATCGACTCCAGCGGTACCGGCGTAACCCCCAGGCGCTCGCTGAGGCGTTTGATCGCGCGGCGCGAATCGGACGTCAGGATGCGAAATCCGACAACAAACACCACAACCAGGGTGGCCAGCATTATCCAGACCATGCGCTCTCCTTAATGTAAGCCGCTCATGATATCGGGAAACGCGCGGAGCTGACAGCAGACTACACGATAAACTCAGCCGTAAAATAGCCGACTAATAGAGAGTTTCTTCCCTGGCTAATGAGTTATAGGGTACGAGGGTACCGTCTTTCTTCAAGACCACGCGGTCATTGCTACATGCCTCATTCGAGTACAGGTTGCACTTAATATCAATAGAAGGTTCTGTGATACCCACCATCTGCGTAACAAGGGGAATGAGATCGAAACCTGAGCGCGGCGCGGTAATTTTCTGACTCTCTTTCATACTTGAAGTTGTTACGAAAAGCGGGACATCATAATTATTTTGATACTTATCCGCGTGCTGCAGACGCTCCTCGCTTGCCCCCTTATCGACGACCATCAGCCCATGATCGGCAAAATACATCATTGCCCAACTGTTGGAGTTTTGGCCGAGCATCACATAAACACGACTAAGCAACGCGTCGGTATTCTTGATGCTTTGGACATAGCAAGATTCTTCTTTCGAGCGGAAGAACGTCTCGTACTGGCCGTTGGTGCGTACACAGGCGACGGGATGCGAGCCCATCAGGTGGATAAATATCGCTTTTTTCCCTTTGCGGTGTAGGGCATCTGACACCAGAGGCAGGATCTTCTCATCCGGGCTGTAGAGAAACTTGTTTGAAGAACCATTCTTAATAAAATGGTATTCATCAGCCTGCTTTCCTGCAAGCGAGACAGGACTGTCAGCACTACCAAATACTCCCTGATTGGAAATCCAGCTGGTGTGATAACCGCTTTTACCGAGCAATCTGACAATGCTGTTGTTATATTCAATTTTCCCGTCTTTAAATCGGTACAACGAATGAGTTAAAGACAGTACTGTTGCTGGACCGCTTGAAATATAGTCAGTAAAAATGATTCCGGGGGTTGATTTTATAAACGTGGAATTATTTACAGGGAAACCATGAGCTGACATAAAATCACGACGAACGCTTTCCCCGATAATAATAACTACAGTTTCATAGCTATTGCCATGGATGTTATTTATCCAGTCATCGGGGGTTTTCACATTCTGTTCATAAAATTTTTTATCCGCATTTACTTGGTTATAGGCGTTGCGAGCATCATTCACGAATCGGATAGGAGGGTAATGTGAATCAAGCAGTGAATATTTATTTTCTTGATAGGCAGCCTTAATCGGAGTGCTAAAGAAGCACATAATACTGACCAGAGAAAGGATACGTGGCAACACGAATGAGGTTTTTGATTTCAGCAGACAACATGACAAGGAAGAAAGCAAAACAGACAATGCAATCAACCACTTCCACACTGAAATTGACAGCATAAACTCTAACGTTTCAGCTTTGTCGGTGTAGGCCATTGAGGTCATGGCATTCAGGTCTGGAGGGCCAAACGTTAAACCGACAGGACAATACAGGAACGCGATAACAGCCCCAGACATGCAGACGACGGAATATACAATTTTATTTTTTAATGTCAGCATTAAAATAAAAGTGAATACACTGTATGTCGTAGCCAGACCATAGCCAAAAGCAGAGTTGAAAAGAAACGCAAATACCATGTTCGCAAGAATGAACATGCCAGTAGGATTGATATTGTCACGCAACGACATTAGAGTTTTGCCCCAGAAATGGCGAAATAATGCAACTTAAGTTAAATCAATAAGATTTTCCTCAATATGTTATGGGAACTATCATGACATTGCCATTAAAATAAATATGCGATGGTTCAGCGCCCCTATTCAATAAATGTTGAGAGCAGCGCCAGACATAAAAAAGCCCGGCTCAAAGCCGGGCAAAAAGTTACCTGCACAATCAATCAAGCAGCTTTCAATTTCTGAATTCGTTTTTCACGGCGGATTTTGCGCTCTTCCATCACTGCGACCATCGCCATCAGGCAGATACAGGCGATAGCGGCGGCGTCCAGCGCGGCGAAGGTGCCCGCCCAGCCGGTCAGGCCGAAGACTGGCGTGCCGTCGGCGATCATCCCGAGACCCAGTTTGGCGAAGCTGTCACCGATCAGATAGGCGAAGGTGCCTTTGATTCCATCGGCAGCGCCGATCGCTTTTTTCGGCACAAATCCAACCGCCGCAACACCGATCAGCAGCTGTGGGCCAAACACCAGGAAACCAAGTGCGAACAGGGACGCGAGGTAAATGTACTGATTGCTGGCGTGCTGATACACCCCTAACGTCGCGATGATCAGCGCCAGCGCCACGCAGGCCACTAGCGCACGACGTCCATTCGCCAGATCCGAGAGCCAGCCCCACAGCAGCGTGCCGACCAGCGCACCGACTTCAAACAGGGTAAAGCCCTGAATCGCCACCTCTTTGGAGAGTTTCAGCTCCTGGAAGGCATACACGGTGGACCACTGGTCGATACCGATACGCACCACGTACAGGAAGATATTGGAGAAGCACAGTAGCCAGATGACTTTGTTTTTCAGCACGTACTCAACAAAGATCTGCCATTTGGTCATCGACTCGTCTTCGGCCTCTTTGTCCTCTTCGCTCAGCTCTTCGCCAAACAGCTCTTCCGCTTTGCCCAGACCGTAGGATTCCGGGGAGTCGCTGCCGTAGCGCAAGCCGATGAAGCCAACAATCAGGGCGATAATCGACGGGAAGATAAACATGCCGATGACGTGACCGTCGAACAGGAAGTTGGCGCCAAACAGCGCCACGCCTGCCGCACCCGCCCCGCCGAGGTTGTGGGAAATGTTCCACATACCGAGGTAGGTTCCGCGCTTGCGGCGCGGCGTCCATTTGGTGATCGTCGAGTAGCTGCACGACCCGCCGGTACTCTGGAAGAAACCGCTCAGGGCGTAGAAAGCGATCATCATAAACAGGCTGACGGAGCCCGCGCCCATGCTGGCGCTAAAGCCGAGCATACAGATGGCGGAGAGGATCAGCATAAACGGCAGGAACTGCTTGGTGTTTTTACCGTCGGCGTAATAGGAGACCAGGGTTTTGCCGACACCGTAAGTGATCGAGAAACCGAGGCCAATCATCCCCAGCTGCGTCATGCTCAGCCCGTAGGTGGAGATCATGTCGTTCTGGGCGATGTTGAAGTTTTTGCGGATCAGGTACATGGTCAGGTAGCCGATGAAGACCACCAGGTAGGACTGCATGAACGGCTTGAACCACATTTTGCGCCGCATCTCGAGCGGCAGATCCAGGGTCGGCTTGCGCACCTGGTTGAGAAAGGCCAGCATCAAAAACTCCTGATATGAATACCTGCGAATGGCAGGCATTGTAAAAATCAGCAGTCGCGTTGGCCTGAGACAGCGTCCAGGCGAAACCGAGAAAATTTCCTAGTTTTGCCCCACTCGGGGCAAAAAGGTGAGGCGTATCACGCTTCGTGAGTCTCGCGCGGAGCCTGAGCGTTCAAAAACGGCAGCAACAGCAGGGCAGAAATCCCCGCCGCGATGGCGATCACTGCGAAAAAACCGCTCCAGTGCCAGATGTCGATCACTCGCGCCAGCGGCCAGCCGGAAAGGGACGCACCAAGATAGGCAAACAGGCCGACAAACCCGGTCGCGGCACCCGCGGCCTCTTTGTGCGAACACTCCGCCGCCGCCATGCCGATTAGCATCTGCGGGCCGAAGACGAAGAATCCGGTGGTGAAAAAGCACGCCGCCTGCATCACGTAGCTGGCGAATGGCATCAACCACAGCGAGCCGACGGAGAGTAAAATCCCGGCGGCAAAAATCAGGTTCATCGGGCCGCGGTTGCCGTTAAACAGTTTGTCCGATCCCCAGCCCGCCACCAGCGCGCCGATAAATCCGCCCAGCTCAAACATCGTCACCGCCGAGTTGGCGGTCACCAGATCGACGCCCAGCGTCTCGGACATGTACAGATTGCCCCAGTCGTTGATCGCCGCGCGCACCACGTAGACCAGCACGTAGCACAGAGAAAGCAGCCAGATATACGGGTTCAGCAGCACGTATTTGGTGAGGATCTCCTTGCGCGTCAGGCCCGCCCCCTCCTGCTGCTGGGCGATCTCCATCTCGTCATGACGCCAGTCGCCAACCGGCGGAAGGCCGACGGTTTCAGGCCGGTCGCGCAGGCGCCAGCACAGGAACAGCCCGGCGAAAATCGCCAGCGTTCCGGCAATCATCATCCCGGCGCGCCAGCCGTAGTGCAGCGCTGCCGCGCCCACCACGATGGGGATCAGCGCCCCACCGACGTTATGGGCGGTGTTCCAGATCGCCCACCAGCCGCCGCGCTCGTTGCGGGAGTACCAGGCGGTGAGCAGGCGTGCGCAGACGGGCGCGCCCCAGCCCTGGAAAAAGGCGTTCAGCGCCCACAGCAGGGCGAAGGCCCACAGCGAGGTGGAGAAACCAAACAGAATATTCACCACCCCGGTGGCGATCAGCCCTAATCCCATGAAATACCGGGCGTTGGAGCGGTCGCTGACGATCCCGGAGAAAAATTTCGACAGGCCGTAGGTGATGTAAAACAGCGTCGCCAGCAGGCCGATGTCTGTGCGCGTCATTACGCCGCTGGCGAGAATTTCCGGCGCGGCGGCGTTGAAACTTTTACGGGTGAAGTAGAACAGGGCATAGCCCAGCCAGATGGTGGTCAGGATGTGGCGTCGCCAGTAGCGGTAGCGCGCGTCGATCTCATGTTTGTCGCCAATCGGCACGGCGCTGGCGGGCGTTTTCAGAAAGGTAAACATCGTCGGTCCTTACGAGTAACGCAGCGGCAAATTCACGCTGACGCGAGTGCCGTGGGTGCAGGAGATCGTCAGCGTTCCGCCGAGCGCTGTGACGCGCTCACGCATGCCCGCCAGGCCAAAACCCTGCTGGCCGGAGCCGGGCGGCAGGCCGCAGCCGTCATCTTCGAGAACCAGCATCAGGCGGTCGTCCTGCTGCCAGCCCTGAAGCGTTACTGCGCTGGCGCTGGCGTGTTTGACGATATTGTTCAGCCCCTCCTGACAGACGCGGAACAGGGTCACGCGCTGGCTTTCGCTCAGCCCCGATTCGTCGATCGCCCAGTCGATGTGGCTGACGATGCCCCTTCCTTCCAGCTCCATCTCGCGCATCAGAGAACGCACCGCCTGCTCAAGGGAGAGATCGTCCAGCTGGCGCGGACGCAGTCGGCCCAGCAGACGACGCACGGAATCATACACGCCGAGCGAGAGCTGTTCGATATGCGCCCCGCCCTGGCGGACGCCGATATTTTCCGGGGCCAGGCGCTGAACAATCCCCGCCTGAGTGCGAATGGCGGTGATGGTTTGGCCGATATCGTCGTGCAGTTCGCGCGCCACTTCCTGCCGCACGCTCTCTTCGGTTTCCAGTAAACGCTCCGCCAGACGGCGGTTGCGGGCCAGCTCGTTTTGCAGGGACTGGTTCAACTCACGCAGGCGCTGAATCCCCGCACCCAGCAGCAGCCCGGTCAGGCTTTGTGCCAGCAGCGAGAGGAGTAAATCGACGGGATGATCGTGCCACGTCTGGCTGGCAATCAGGGCGATGGCGTTCATCAGGGTGGCGATCAGCGCCCCCTGCCAGCCGTAGTGCCAGGCCAGGGCGATAATCGGCAGCGCCAGGCAGAACGGCGTAAAACGGGAGAGTTCCGCCGGCAGGCCCAGCTGTAACCACAGGCTGACCACGAACAGTAGCAGATACCAGATGAGGTGCCGCGCGCGCCAGTTCACCGGCTGGGAGACAAGCGCCGGGCCGAGCGGTTGCCAGACGGTGCTGGTGAGATAGTGCCAGATAACCAGGCAGGTCGGGGCCAGCGTCAGCCCGCCGGTGAGGGTCAGCAGCAGGGCCGTGAGAGTGTCGGGTTTGCCGATCCACGGCAGAGACTGCAACAGCGCAGCGGCGATCAGCGCCCCGCCCTGACGCAGCAGCGTGCGCCAGTCGCGCTGATGGCGATAGCGGGAAATCAGCGCCACCGGGAGCAGCGTTAGCACGCCCCCGATCATCAATAATGGGAGATGCGCCAGCGCCACTTCCTGCGCCAGCCACACCAGCATGATCCACTCGGCGCCGAGCAAAACGGGCCAGTAGCCGCGCGGACATTGCAGCATCAGCCCCAGACGCAGGCCAAACGGAAACAGCAGCACCGCCAGCTCCGGGCGTTCGACCAGATGCAGGCTGATGCTCCACAGGCAAAACCAGGCGGCGGAGAAGATAAAAAAGCTGGCGACCACAGAGACCAGCCGCGAGAAGTAAGGACTCATTGCCAGCCGTCAAACATGCGGCGGGCCAGCTCGACGTCATTGCTGACGCCGAGTTTTTCCATAAGATTGGCGCGATGGACGTGAACGGTTTTCGGTGACAGGCCCAGCTCGACGGCGATCTCTTTTACCGCCATCCCCTGCGCCAGTTTTTCCGCCACCTGTCGTTCGCGTTTGGTTAGCGGGTCCTGGCGTCCGGCGGCGAGCTTGATAGCGATATCGGGGGTGAGATAGCACCCGCCCGTGGCAACGGTGCGCACGGCAGAAATGAGTTCGTCCGGACTGCAGCGTTTGGAGAGAAACCCGCGCGCCCCGGCGTTGAGCGCCTGTTCGACCAGCGCCGGGCTGTCGTGCACCGAGAGCATGATCGTCGCCATCCCTTTCGGCAGCTGGCTGAGCAGCTCAAGCCCGGAGAGGTCCGGCATCGAGATATCGCAAATGCACACCTGCACCCCGCGCCCCGGCAGTCCGGCCAGTGCCTCGCGGCCTGAACCGAATTCAGCCACGACCTGAAAGTCCGCCTCCAGGCTCAGCAACTGGGCAAAACCGGAGCGGACGATAAGATGGTCGTCGATAAGGGCGATGGTGGTCATGTGGGTGTCCTGATGCCTGAAACGCCTGATGGCGCTGCGCTTATCAGGCCGACAACGGCAATGTCCAGCGCAGTGCTTTACGGCAAAGCCGCTTACCTTAACGATAAGCGCGTTGCCGTTCAAGCCTTGAGCGATTTACTCAAAAAACACCGCAATTTTATTAAACATGGTCGGATCGGACTGGTTGCGCACCACTTTGGTGACGTCTTCCAGTTTGTCGATTTGCGCCATCATCTGCTCGAGGCGCTGGTCGTCGTTCACCAGTAGCCAGATGCGGCTCTGATCGCTGCCCTGAATCGGCAGACACAGAATGCCTTCGACGTTGAACGCGCGGCGGGCGAACAGGCCACAGACGTGGGTCATGACGCCAGGGTGGTTGCGGACGGTGAGTTCGAGAATGACGTTATCGTATTGTTTTTGCATGGCTTATTCTCCCACCATCTCAGTATTGGCCGCACCCGGCGGGACCATTGGATACACTTTTTGTTCAGGGTCGATACGCACGTGAATCAGCGCCGGGCCAGGACGGGAAATCGCCGCCTGCAGGGCGGCCTGCGCGTCCTCTTCGGCGTTCAGATCGCAGATATGCAGGCCAAAACCGGCGGCAATCTGCATAAAGTTGATCATCCCCGGATAGGTCGCGGCGAACACGCCCTGCTTGTAGAACAGGCTCTGCTGCTGATGCACCAAGCCCAGCGCTTCGTTATTCATCAGGATGATTTTCACGTCGAGCTGGTTTTCCGCCGCCGTCGCCATCTCCTGAATATTCATCATCAGGCTGCCGTCACCGGAGAAGCAAATCACCTTGCGATCCGGGTTCGCCAGCGCCGCACCCACGGCAGCAGGCAGGCCGAAGCCCATCGTCCCCAGGCCGCCGGAGGTCAGCCACTGGCGCGGACGATTCAGCGGATATGCCTGGGCGGTCCACATCTGATGCTGGCCAACGTCGGTGGTGATAATGGCGCTGTCATCCACGCAGGACGCGACGGCGTTAATCAGGCCGTAATGGCTCAGCGGGTCACCTTCGGTTGGAATGGCGCTCGGGAACTCCTGTTGCAGTTGAGCAACCAGGGAGCGCCATTCGGCGTTGTCGGTGGCGTGGGTTTGCGGGATCAGCTGGGCCAGCACTTCGCTCACATCGCCCTGAATCGCCACGTGCGGCTGTTTGATTTTACCCAGCTCGGCGCGGTCGATATCGACGTGAATGATTTTCGCGTTCGGGCAGAACTGCTCGGTTTTGCCAATCGCCCGGTCATCAAAACGTGCGCCAAGAACGATCAGTAAATCAGACTCTTGCAGAATAAAGTTGGTGCTGCGCGCGCCGTGCATCCCCAGCATGCCCAATGAGAGCGGGTGTGCTTTCGGCAGCATACCCAGCGCCATCAAGGTCATTGTGGTCGGCAGATTCGCTTTTTCGGCAAACTCACGCACCTGTTCAGAGGCGTTAATCGCCCCGCCGCCCAGATAGAGCACCGGGCGAATCGCTGCGTTGATCATCGCGGCGGCATCTTGCACGCTTTGGGCGCTGAATGCTGGCGCGGGAGCGCGGTCACCCGGCTCCGGGAACGTCTCGATGTCGATTTCAGCGGTTTGCACGTCCTTAGGAATGTCTATCCACACCGGGCCTGGGCGACCGGATTGCGCAATGCGGAACGCATCGGCGATCACCTGAGGTAACTCGGCGATATCGCGAACTAAATAGTTGTGCTTGGTGATGGGGATAGAGATGCCGTAGGTGTCGACTTCCTGAAACGCATCGGTGCCGATCATCGACGAAGGAACCTGGCCGGTAATGCAAATCAGCGGAATGGAGTCGAGGCGTGCGTCGGCAATCGCGGTGACCAGGTTGGTAGCGCCCGGTCCGCTACAAGCCATACAGACAGCGGGTTTGCCCTGAGTTCGCGCCATGCCCTGGGCGATAAATCCTGCCCCCTGCTCGTGGCGCGCCAGAACGTGGCGGATCTGCGTGCTTTGACTTAACGCGTCATACAGCGGCAGTACCGTACCGCCTGGAATACCCGAAACAATGGTAATACCCTGACGTTCCAGTAAATGAACGATTAATTGCGCGCCGGTAAAACGCGTCTTGCCAGATGTTGTGCCCGAACTTGCCATGCTCCAGTCCTTTTGTTCTGAGCCGACTTTCCGGGAGGCTTAAACTAAAAACCCCGCCGGTTTGCGCCGGCGGGGTTTTGGATTCGTGTGTTGATCCAGTCCCTACGGCGCGTTGCCGACGACCACCACCACACGTACGACGACCACTGCGGCAGGTTGCGCAGTTTTTAGTAGGGTCGACGCCATCATGGAAGTTGTCATTGAGGACCTGTGTTTAGAATCATTGATAGAATTTATACAAACACAGGTTTCAGATCCTGACAATGGAAATATTTTCATCCACCTGAATTTGCGTCAGGGATCACGTTTCGTTTGTCGAGTGATGAAAACAAAAAACCCCGCCGGAGCGAGGTTTTTTTCAGGGTTTGCGGTTGGTTTCCGCGAACACACTGTGTTACGTCAACGCAAGAAGTATACGCGATCGGCCACGAACGCGCAATTTTAGGCTTCTTTTTTGATGAATCTGAGTATGGATCAGCCCGTCGGATTTGTCGATAAAATACTGTTCATGCATCCAGTATTTATCTATACTGATTTTGTTCGCAGTGAGTTACGGGGGCCGCAAGCAGTAAACCGGCGCAACGAAGTCCTGGCTGAAACGGGTGGTGCCGTCAGTGCCTTAACCCCCAAATGAGCACACTGTGTTACGTCAACAAAGGTGCTGGCAACAGGCGGCGGAGAGGTACGCCAGCATCGTGCTCCTTCTGCCAGAAGGAGGCGCGTATGGGCGTCGTGGATACGATCATTCTTATCCTGAAACTCATTGTTGCAGTACTGCAACTGCTTGATGCTGGCCTGAAATATCTGCGGTAAATCGGGTTCAAGTCGCACCAGAGAGGGGCGGGCAACCGCCCCTCTTTAACATCTGCACAGTGGCAACATAAGTTGCCGAGATCGTTTACAAATCCTGCCTGTTTTCGTTCAACCATTCACCTCAGAGATGCTTAATTTGTCATCTCTTTGTGGTAGATTCCTCGCGCATTTATGGTAATGCGCAGTCACTTATTCTTTATTTCTCTCTTTTTGCAAAAGTATTCAGCGACATGAAAAAGCAAAGGAACGTTAATTTACTGTTGATGCTGGTGTTACTGGTGGCCGTCGGTCAGATGGCGCAGACCATTTATATCCCGGCGATTGCAGACATGGCGAAGGAGCTCAGCGTCCGCGAAGGCGCGGTGCAGAGCGTGATGGCCGCCTATTTGCTGACTTACGGCGTCTCGCAGCTTTTCTACGGTCCGCTCTCTGACCGCGTCGGACGCCGCCCGGTGATCCTGGTCGGTATGACGATTTTCATGATCGCCACGGTGATTGCGATGACTACCCACAACCTGACAATTCTGATTGCTGCCAGCGCCTTGCAGGGCATGGGGACCGGCGTCGGCGGGGTGATGGCGCGAACGTTGCCGCGCGATTTGTACGAAGGCTCGCAGCTTCGCCATGCCAACAGCCTGCTGAATATGGGTATTCTGGTCAGCCCGCTGCTGGCTCCGCTGATTGGCGGCGTGCTGGACAGCATCTGGTCGTGGCGCGCCTGTTACGCTTTCCTGCTGGTGCTGTGCATTATCGTCACCTTCAGCATGGCGCGCTGGATGCCGGAAACGCGCCCGACGGGTGCACCGCGCACGAAGCTTATCGCCAACTACAAAACGCTGTTCGGCAACGGGGCATTCACCTGTTATCTGCTGATGCTGATTGGCGGTCTGGCGGGGATTGCGGTGTTTGAAGCCTGTTCTGGCGTGTTACTCGGCGCGGGCCTGGGGCTGAGCAGCATGGTGGTGAGTATTCTGTTTATTCTGCCTATCCCGGCGGCGTTCTTCGGCGCGTGGTTTGCCGGTCGCCCAAACAAACGTTTTTCCACTCTGATGTGGCAGTCGGTGATGAGCTGCCTGCTGGCTGGCGTGATGATGTGGGTTCCGGGGCTGCTCGGCGTGATGACCGTCTGGACGCTGCTGATCCCGGCTGCACTGTTCTTCTTCGGCGCGGGGATGCTCTTCCCGCTGGCGACCAGCGGCGCGATGGAGCCATTCCCGTTCCTCGCAGGCACTGCGGGCGCACTGGTCGGTGGGCTGCAAAACATCGGTTCCGGCGCGCTGGCCTGGCTCTCCGCCATGATGCCGCAAACCGGTCAGGCTAGCCTTGGCCTGCTGATGACACTGATGGGGCTACTGATTTTGCTGTGCTGGCTGCCGCTGGCGTCGCGTGAGCCGCATCACGAGCAGACGATTTAATCACATGATGGCCCGGCTTCTCGTCGGGCTTTTCACATACTGGGGTGAGCATGGCCTGTAGCAACGGCTCTGGCCCCGCTCGCCACGCCCCTTCTTCCCCGTCGTAAAACTGGAAATCTGCGTTAATCGCGTACGGGATTTTGGCTTTTTGCAGCTCGCAGGCCATAAAACTGGCGAATGCCATCTGCGGTGCCGTCGGCGTCACGCGGCTGGATTCTCCCACCCCCCAGCCGCCAACCCAGCTCACGTGCCCGGTTTTTTGCTGCCAGCGCAGGGCGGTGTTGATCCGGCTGCGAATCGCCGATTTCTCGGCGGCGGTGCCTGACGTCCACGGGTATTTACCGTTGTTCTTGAGCGGTCCCCACGGGAAGATGTGCCACTCGGCCAGGACATAGTTTTGGCTATGAGCAGGTAGCCTGAGGCTGGCGAGATCTTCCGGGGCTGCGCGCAGGCGCGGGGCGACGAAAATCATGCGATCGGCATCGATGGCGTGAATCGCTTTGATCGTTTTATCGTAGACGCGGTTGAGGGACGCGATGTTGTGATTCAGCTTGTCCGCCGGCTCGTAGATCAGGTCAAACCCGAGCAGCGGCGAGCTTTTCTCAAAGTAGTGCGCCACAGCAATCCACCAGTTCACCACCTCTTTTTCGTTATCCGCTTTCGGGTCGTTTTTGTACTCATCCGCCTGATAGGCAATGACCGGGATCACGCCGTACTGGTCGCAGGCTTCCACCAGTTTGCGCAGGTGAATCAGCCGCGCTTCGGTAGGCTCACCGGCCACGCGAATCCGCACATGGGTAAAGCCCTTGGCCTTAAAATCACGCACTTCCAGCGGGTCGAACTCACGAATGCCCCGCTCGGTGCGCGCCCAGTCCACGTCGATACCCACGCCGAGTTGCTGCGCGTAGCGCGCAGCCGTCAGCGGAGGCTCAGCGGCAAACACCCAGCCAGAGGAGAAAATCAGCGCAGCGGCGATCAAAGGCTTTAACACGGTTAACCTTGCGAAAAATCGAAAGCAATAGGCTGTATTTAGCACGCTTTTCGCCGTTTGGTGTAGAGGCGAAGCGTAATAATTCTTCATCCCACCTGACTTTTTAGCCAGGCGATAAAGGCATCAATTTTGGGCCACTGCCTGCCGGAGAGGGTCGAGACGTAGTAGTGCTGATGGCATTTCAGGGTTTTATCGCCGAACGGCGCGATCAATTCCCCACGCTCAAGGCGTTTTTGCACCAGCCGTTTACGCCCCATCGCCACGCCAACGTGATTCATTGCCGCGATAACCGCTAAATCCGAACGATCAAAACCAATGCCCGACGATGGCGGCAGATTCACCGCAAAGTGCTGCGCCCAGCCAAACCATTCGTCGGTGCCAGAGTCATTGCTCCACGCCTGTCGGTCATGCAACAACGTGCAATGACGGAGATTATCGGGGTTTTTTATCAGCTCATGCTCGCGCGCGTATTCCGGGGTGCAGACCGGCAGGATGGCCTCGTCCATCAGGAAGTGGTGAGAAAGCTGAGTGGGCGGCGTATCGTCGAAATAGAGCGCCAGATCGATACCCGTTCGCTGCATATTCGGATAATCGTTGCCTGTCAGAATGGTCAGGGAGATCGACGGATAGCGGCGGGTGAAATCCCCGAGCATGGGAACCAGCCAGCATTGGGCGATAGACGGGCGCGAATAGACGGTCAGCGTGCCGGAGAGCGCCTGATTTTTGATGTCGAGGATCTCCTGATTCAGGGTATCCAGCGACGATTTCAGCGTCCAGAACACGCGCTTTCCCTCCGGCGTCAGTTCCACCTTGCGGTGCGAGCGGACGAACAGCTGAATGCCCAGCTCCTCTTCCAGCAGGTTAATGCGATGGCTGACGGCGCTCGGGCTGAGCGACAACTCTTCCGCCGCCAGCGCGAAGGACTCGTGCCGGGCTGCCACTTCAAAGGTGTACATTTTCGACAGCTGCCAGCCGTTCAGCAGGCGATTTCCGACCTCGTTCTCATCGTTCATGGTGACTTTTTTCTCTCTCCAGACTCATTTCACTGCGCCCAGAATACCGCTTCTGGATGAATTTATGTGAACCAACCCCGTAATAAGTGCGCTTTTTAGAACGACGTCACTCACTTGATCCAATCTGGCTCACCTGAACGGCAATTTATATCGTTTGTCAGCCGGTGCCGTTTTTTCGTCCAATAGCCGCAGATAACTTAAGGGTGAGGTGAGATATGGGATCTCAGATGTGGGTTGTGGCGACGCTGCTGGCAAGCATCGTGTTGATTGTATTAACCATCGTAAAACTGAAGTTTCACCCGTTTCTGGCGCTGCTGCTGGCGAGCTTTTTCGTCGGCGCGATGATGGGCATGAGCCCGCTGGATATGGTCAACGCCATTGAGAGCGGCATCGGCGGCACGCTGGGATTCCTCGCAGCGGTGATTGGCCTGGGCACCATTCTCGGCAAAATGATGGAAGTGTCCGGGGCGGCGGAGCGCATCGGCCTGACGCTCCAGCGCTGCCGCTGGCTCTCCGCCGACGTGATTATGGTGCTGGTTGGGCTGATCTGCGGTATCACGCTGTTTGTCGAAGTGGGCGTGGTATTGCTGATCCCGCTGGCGTTTTCGATTGCCAAAAAGACCCAAACCTCGCTGCTTAAACTGGCGATCCCGCTGTGTACCGCGCTGATGGCAGTGCACTGCGTGGTGCCTCCGCACCCGGCGGCGCTGTTTGTGACCAACAAACTGGGCGCGGACGTGGGGACGGTGATTGTTTACGGTCTGATGGTCGGGCTGATGGCATCCCTGGTGGGTGGCCCGCTGTTCCTGAAACTGCTCGGCGATCGCCTGCCGTTCAAGCCGGTTCCGGCGGAATTTTCTGACCTGAAAGTGCGCGAAGAACACACGCTGCCGACGCTGGGTGCCACGCTGTTTACCGTTCTACTGCCGATTGGCCTGATGCTGGTAAAAACCATCGCCGAGCTGAACATGGCCAAAACTGGCTCGCTGTACACGCTGCTGGAATTTATCGGCAACCCGATCACCGCCATGTTTATCGCCGTGTTTGTGGCCTATTACTTGCTCGGGATTCGCCAGCATATCGGCATGAGCGCCCTACTGAAGCACACGGAAACCGGCTTTGGTTCAATTGCCAACATCCTGCTGATCATCGGTGCGGGCGGGGCGTTTAACGCCATCCTCAAAACCAGCGGGCTGGCCGATACCCTGGCGCTGATTTTATCGAATATGCACATGCACCCGATTCTGCTGGCGTGGCTAGTGGCGTTGATTCTGCATGCGGCGGTCGGTTCCGCCACCGTGGCGATGATGGGGGCGACGGCGATTGTGGCCCCGATGCTGCCGCTCTATCCCAACGTTAGCCCGGAGATTATCGCCATTGCCATCGGTTCCGGCGCTATTGGCTGCACGATCGTGACGGATTCTCTGTTCTGGCTAGTGAAGCAATACTGCGGCGCGACCCTGAATGAGACTTTCAAATACTATACAACGGCGACATTTATCGCCTCGGTACTTGCACTTGGCTGCACGTTCCTGCTTTCTTTCATTATCTAAGCGCGAAGAGACGTACTATGGAAAACGCAAACATCACCACCTTAACCGCCCAATTTCCTCTGGTAGAGGATCTGATGGCGCTGAAAGAGACCACCTGGTTTAACCCGCGCACCACCTCGCTTGCCGAAGGGTTGCCGTACGTCGGGCTGACGCAGGCGGATGTGAAGGATGCCCACGCTCGCCTGGCGCGTTTTGCGCCTTACCTGGCGAAAGCGTTCCCGGAAACTGCCGCCCAAAACGGCATTATCGAGTCCGATGTGGTGGCTATTCCTGCCATGCAGAGCCGACTGGCGAAGGAATTTACGACGCCGATTAACGGCACATTGCTGCTGAAAAAAGACAGCCATCTGCCAATTTCTGGCTCCATCAAAGCGCGCGGCGGGATCTATGAAGTGCTGACCCACGCCGAAAAACTGGCGCTGGAAGCGGGGCTGCTGTCGCTCACCGACGATTACAGCGTTCTGCTGGAGCCGCGCTTCAAGGACTTTTTCAGCCAGTACAGCATCGCCGTTGGCTCAACGGGCAACCTCGGGATGTCGATTGGCATCATGAGCGCCCGCGTTGGCTTTAAGGTAACGGTGCATATGTCGGCCGATGCCCGCGAGTGGAAAAAAGCGAAACTGCGCAGCCACGGCGTGGAAGTGGTGGAGTACGAGCAGGATTACGGCGTGGCGGTGGAGCAAGGGCGCAAAGCCGCCGAGAGCGATCCGAACTGCTTCTTTATCGATGACGAAAACTCCCGCACGCTCTTTTTAGGTTATGCCGTTGCAGGTGAGCGCCTGAAAGCGCAGTTTGCCGAGCAGGGGCGCGTGGTGGATGCGGATCATCCGCTGTATGTCTATCTCCCGTGCGGCGTGGGCGGTGGTCCTGGCGGCGTGGCGTTTGGCTTGAAACTGGCCTTTGGCGATAACGTTCACTGTTTCTTCGCCGAGCCGACCCATTCACCGTGCATGTTGCTGGGGGTATATACCGGTTTGCACGATGAGATTGCGGTGCAGGATCTGGGGATCGATAACGTCACGGCGGCGGACGGTCTGGCGGTAGGGCGTGCGTCTGGGTTTGTCGGTCGCGCGATGGAACGCCTGCTGGACGGTTTCTATACCCTGTCCGATCAGAGCATGTACGACATGCTGGGCTGGCTGGCGCAGGAAGAGGGGATTCGCCTTGAGCCGTCGGCGCTGGCGGGCATGGCCGGGCCGGTGCGCGTGCCTGTTTCCGCCAATGCGACCCACCTCGTCTGGGCAACCGGCGGCGGAATGGTGCCGGAAGAGGAGATGGCGAAATATCTGGCGAAGGGCCGCGCGTCACTTCTGCCGTAAAAGAACCATTAGCTCTTCCGCTGGGCGGTTGTGCTTCATCAAATCGCGCATCACTTTCATAAAGGGTGCGCTGTAGTCATAAAATGCCAGATATCCCTGACACAACTCATCGTCATTGGCCGCCGTGCACAGGCGGCGGCCAGGGCAAGTCTGGCATTTCACCAGCGCTTTCTTCTGGCACATCTCTTTCCCGCACCAGCCATTCAGCGTGTCGTCGAACAGACGAACTGAAATCTGCCCGATATCTTCCCGAACCCACATCGCAAAAATTTGCGTTAAAAACTGGCCCCAAATCTCAGGCATAACCGGCTTTTCACCCGCGGTCTGGGGTAAAAAATGGAGGTTTTTACTTCCGCTCTGACGTAACGCCTGATAAACCCTCCCTGGCTCACGCGCGTTGCAGCTATCCACCGCAACCACACGGATACTTTCGTGGCATCCTGTCATTGACGACCCTAAAAATTCAGAATTTGCTGTAGGTGCGTTACAGCAAACAGTAATGCGAGGGAGAGTACTGCGAGAGAGATCAAGAATTTGTCACGCACCGCTTTCGGCTGCACGAAATCATTGCGATTCACGTCCATTAAATTGCGGCTGCGAGTGTAGCGCCAGAGAATGGTCGCCACCAGCGCCAGCACCACCAGCGAGATCCAGAACGGCAGCCCGGTGCGGTGCCAGTTGTGTTTAATCGCCAGCGCAATCAGCGCCCCGTAGCCGAGCAGCGTGCGCAGCCAGGCCAGCGACGTGCGTTCAGGCTGCAGGCCGGGGTCGGCTTCACGCCGCGCTTTGCGACTATCCGCCATAGAACACCAGCACCATCACCACGCCGGCTACCGTCAGTAAAATCACGCTGATCGCCAGCAGCCCGCGCGTATAGGGTAAATCCTGCTTGAGGCGCATCGCCTTTTCATTGCGCAGCCAGCGCAGATAACCGTAGATCGCCAGCACACCGGCGAACAGACACAGCAGCAGCGCCAGCACTTCGCGAATCAGGGGAGTGGCAAAATCCGGGGCGAGTTGGTCCAGCCCGACGCCCGCGGCGAGAAAGCCCAGCGCGGTGCGAATCCATGCCAGAAATGTGCGTTCATTGGCGAGAGAAAACCGATAGTCCGGCGCTTCGCCGAGATGGGAAATTTTCATGAAGGCTCCTTGTCGTCGCGCAAGCAGGCTTCAGCATAGCGTAAATTGACCGGCATCTGGGATGCCGGTCGGCGGGATTAGTGCAATTCAGGCCAGTAGTCTTTGTTGGCCTCAATCAGATCGTCGAGGATGGCTTTGGCAACCGAAGCGCTCGGCACGGTTTTAGACAGCGTAATCGCCTGCCAGAGTTTGGTGTAGGAGCGCTCTTCCCATGCGTCGACCACCAGTTTTTCCACCGCAACCTGCTGGCCCATCAGCCCTTTCTGGAAGTGCGGAATGTCGCCAACGGTCAGTGGTTCAGGGCCGTTTTTGCCGACCAGGCACGGGATTTCGACCATCGCATCAGAATCGAAGTTATGGATAGCGCCGTTGTTTGGCACAATCAGCAGCATCCGCTCCTGTGTGTTGAAGGCGATGGCGGTCGCCAGATCGACGATGTACGACGCATGTTCGTCGATTTCCAGCTCTCCGGCGGAGGATTTCCCGGCTTCGATGATCGCACGACAGGAGCTGAAAACATGCTTCTCGCGGTGATCCATCACTTCGTTGGCGCGAGTGCGTTCCGGGTTGGAGTGCGCCACCACGTAGTCCGGGAAGAAGTAATATTTCAGGTAGGTGTTCGGCATAGTGTCCGGGTCGAGCGCCTGCACATCTTTTGCCTTCGCGAAAGTGTCGTTCCAGCTTGCTTCAGTGTGTACATCGTCAGAAGGCGGCACATAGCCGTGTTTCGCTACGTATTCGCGCAGTTTCGGCATCAAATCGTTCCCGTTCAGATCTTCAATCGACGTCCACCAGCCGAAGTGGTTCAGGCCGTAGTAGCGCACGCGCATCTCTTTGCGATCTTTCAGGCCAACAATCTGCGCCATCCGTCCTTCAATGCCGATGGGCATATCGCAGATGTTGAGGATTTTGGCCTGCGGACGCAGACGGCGCGTCGCTTCAGCGACGATCGCCGCCGGGTTGGAGTAGTTGAGCATCCACGCGTTCGGGGAGTATTTCTCCATGTAATCCACCAGCTCCAGCACGCCGCCAATGGAGCGCATGCCGTAGGAGATCCCGCCCGGTCCGCAGGTTTCCTGGCCCAGTACGCCGTGACGCAGTGGGATTTTTTCATCTTTTTCGCGCATCGGGTATTTGCCGACGCGGATATGCGCCATCACAAAGTCCACGTCGGTAAAGGCCGCTTTAGGGTCGGTGGTGTAGCTGAAGTCGATGTCCGGAGCCTGCTCCTGAAGGATGATTTTGCACGCCTCGGCGATGGTTTCCTGACGTGCGCCGTCATTGTCATAGAACTTGAGAGCGCGCAGCGGGAAGCGATCGCGATTCGCCAGTAACATCAGGACGATACCCGGAGTGAAAGTACTGCCGCCGCCTGCGATAACAACTGAGAATTTTTTCATGATACAGCCTCTGTCAGGGTAGATGATGGGGTCAAAGAAGGAGTGTTCATCAGGGATTCAAGCTGGTCGCGCACCTGTGGTACGTGCAGCCCGACAATCACCTGAATCCCGTTGCCGCGACGCACCACGCCGTGGGCGCCAAGGGCTTTGAAAACGTCGTCACTTTGCGTTTTGCTCATGTCGATCAGAGCGATACGCAGTCGGGTGGCGCAGTTGTTGATGCTTTCGATATTGCCTGCCCCGCCGAGCGCCTGCAGATAGCCTGCCGCCTGGCCCGAGCTGGTATTGGCGGCGACGGTGGTTTGCCCGCGCGCGGCCTGGTAATCGGCTTTGCTGTAGAGTTTGATTTCACTCTCTTCGCGACCTGGCGTTTTCAGGTTGAAGCGTTCGATCAGCGTCTTAAAGACCAGGAAGTAAAGTCCGGTGAAGCACACGCCGATGCCAATCTGGGTGAACATCATCGAGGCATGGTTGTGGAACATCGGGATCCAGTTTTGCGGCAGGAACTGGTCGAGCAGACCGCCGCCCATGTTGCCGACCACGCCGAAGATGTACATCACGGTCGCCATCGTTGCCGCCAGCACCGCGTGAACGGCGAACAGCAGCGGGGAGATAAACAGGAAAGTGAACTCCAGCGGTTCGGTGATCCCCACCAGCATCGCGGTGAGGGTGGCCGGGATCAGCAGGCCCGCCACTTTGACGCGGTTTTCCGGCGACGCGGTGTACCACAGCGCCAGCGCAATCCCGACGGAGCCGAATACTTTCGAGTTACCGTGCAGGGCAAAACCGCCTTCCGGGAACAGGGTTTTCAGCGGCAGGGTGCTCTGGCTGAACTCTTGTAAATGCTGCGCCCAGTAAACCTGGATGCCGCCTTCCACCGCCGCCGGGCCGAAAATAAACGGACCGTAGACGAAGTGATGCAGGCCGGTTGGGATCAGAATGCGTTCCAGGAAGGTATAAACCCATACGCCCAGCGCCCCGGCAGAGCGTAAAAATGCCTGCAACGACTCGATGCCCATCTGCACTTTTGGCCAGCCGAGCAGGGTCAGCCAGGCGCACGGAATCATCACGAAGAAGGCGATGATCACCACGAACGAGGTGCCCTGGAAGATGCCCAGGAAGACCGGCAGCTGTTTATCGAAATAGCGGTTGTGGATGGCCGTCACCAGCCCGGAAATCACAATCGCACCGATGATGCTGGTGTCGAGGGTTTTGATCCCGGCAATCATCGCCAGCCCGCTGCCCGCCGTCGGTTCAGCCATGAAGTTCACGCCAAAAAACTGACCCCAGGTCATGCCCATCGCGTTGATAAAATAGTTCCAGGTCAGGAAACTAATCAGTACCGCCAGACAGGCTCGGCCCTGCGCCTGTTTTGCCAGACCAATCGGTAAACCGACGGCGAAAATCAGCGGCATATTACGAAAGACCGCCCAGCCGCCCTCTTCAATAATGTGGACGATTTGCGCAAACAGATGATCGGGTGCGGTTAAGGCTTCGCCCACAAAAAGCGGATTGCGCAGCATGATGGCGATTCCGACCACCATGCCCGCGAAAGGGAACAACAGCACCGGGGTAAACATGGCGCCGCCAAAACGTTGTATTTGACTGAGCATCTTTAAATCCTCATGTAACAACCTGTAGGGGGTTTGGCCTTATTGGTTTTGTGCTGGCCTGAACTGAGGATAAGAAGTTACTCATCGGCTAACACCGCGTCCCGCTGCGTTCCGTGATCGCATTCATGGTTTTAATTTGCTCACTCAGGTCTACTTTCAGTTCAAAATATGGACATGTTAAGACGCGATGCCCGCATGAATCAGCGCAGAGAGGTCTACAGGTGATCTACAAATCCATAGCCGACAGATTACGTCTGCGGCTCAATTCGTCTGATTACAACGTCGGTAGCCCGCTACCCGGCGAAAAAGCGCTGGCGCAGGAGTTTGGCGTGGCGCGAATGACCGTTCGCAAGGCCATCGATTTGCTGGTCGGCTGGGGGCTGGTGGTGCGCCGTCACGGCAGCGGCACCTTTGTGGCGCGCAAAGACGTCCACCACGAAACCACCAATCTGACTGGGCTGGTGGAGGTACTGCGCCAGCAGGGAAAAGAGGTCCAGAGCAAGGTGTTGCAGTTTGAAGTGATGCCTGCCCCGCCCGCTATCGCCAGCCAGCTGCGCATCCAGATTGATGAGCGGATCTACTTTTCGCGCCGGGTGCGTTACGTTGAGGGAAAGCCGCTGATGCTGGAGGACAGCTTTATGCCCGTGAAGCTGTTTCGCAACCTGTCGCTGGCGCATCTTGAGGGGTCGAAGTTTGACTACATCGAGAAGGAGTGCGGGATCACCATCAGCGGGAATTACGAGAGCCTGACGCCGGTGCTGGCGGACCGCCAGATGGCGAGTTTGATGAACTTACCGGAACAGACGCCGCTGCTGCGCATAACCTCCCTTTCCTACAGCGACAGCGGCGAGTTCCTTAATTATTCGGTGATGTTCCGAAACACCAGCGATTATCAGGTGGACTACCATCTGCGGCGCATCCACCCGGACGAACTTTTAGCCTATCCCCCAGAACAGCACGGCCAGTAGCTGCGGGGTGATAATGCGCAGGAACATCACCAGCGGATAGACGGTGGCATAAGAGAGCGCCGCCGCGCCGCTGGTGGCGTGCAGGTTATTGGCGAAAGCCAGCGCAGGTGGATCGGTCATCGACCCGGCCAGCATCCCGCACAGCGTCAGGTAGTTCATCTTCGCCAACATCCGCGCCAGAATCCCGACTGTCAACAGCGGAACCGCCGTGATGACAATCCCGTAGCCAATCCAGCTGATTCCCTCGCCCTGCGTCAGGGTGTGGATAAAATCGCCGCCGGATTTTAGCCCCACCACCGACAGAAACAGCACAATCCCCAGCTCGCGGAGGGCCAGATTCGCGCTCGGCGGCATGAACCAGTACAGTTTCCCGATACAGCCGATCCGCCCCAGAATCAGCGCCATGATCAGCGGCCCACCCGCCAGACCGAGCTTCAGCGCCACCGGGAAGCCTGGCACGTACAGCGGAATAGAGCCGAGCAGCACGCCGAGCCCGATACCGATAAACACCGGCAGCATCTGTACCTGCTGCAATTTTTGCTGCGCGTTGCCGACCATATCGGCGACGGCATCGATGGAGGACGGGCGACCCACCAGATTGAGGATATCGCCGAACTGCAGGCTGGCATCCGGGCTGGCGACCAGTTCGATGCCCGCGCGATTGAGGCGTGATATCACCACGTCATAGCGCTCTTTTACCTGCAGATCGCGGATTTTTTTGCCTAAAACCTGCTCGTTGGTGACCACCACACGCTCGACGCGCATGTCGGTTCCGCGCGTCGAGAGCGAAGTGTCGACCTCCTGACCGATCACCAGCTGAGCGCTGTGCAGATCGCCGGGCTGCCCCACCAGATGCAGTAAATCGCCGAGCTGAATCACCGTGCCAGGCGACGGTACCATCAGCATCTCGTCGCGTTTCAGGCGCGAACAGATGATATTAACGCTGTTCAGGATCGGCACATCCTGAATCGCCATATGGTTGAGATTGGGGTTTTCGACGCGAATGTTGATAGTTTTAATCAGCATGTGGCCGTTGGTAATCGTGGATTCATGCTTTTTCGCCTCGTCATCGACGTTGATGCGAAACAGCATGCGCACCAGCCACATGGTCAGCAGAATGCCGCAAATTCCGAACGGGTAGGCCATCGCATAACTCATCCCCATCTGATCCACCGCGCCAGGGGCAATGCCCAGATCGCGCAGGATTTGCTGCCCGGCGCCCAGCGCTGGCGTGTTGGTGACTGCGCCGGAGAAAATCCCCAGTACCACCGGAAGCGGAATTTCGAAGAGTTTGTGCAAAATGGCGGTGACGAGACCGCCCGTTACTACAATGCCGAGGGCAAAGAGATTCAGGCGCAGGCCGGAGACACGAAGGGAGGCGAAAAACCCAGGGCCAACCTGAATGCCGATGGTGTAGACGAAGAGGATCAGGCCGAATTCCTGAATGAAGTGCAGCATTTCCGCGCTGAGCGTCAGCCCAAGCTGATCGGCGAAATGGCCGACAAAAATGCCGCCAAACAGTACCCCGCCAATGCCAAATCCGACACCGCGGATTTTAATATTGCCAATCCACAGCCCAACCACCGCAACCAGGGCCAACACGCTAACCGTTAACGCGATATCACTCATGACCTTTTCCCTGCGCATATCCTTAGTGATTGAGTGGATTCTCGCAGAGGTTGCGGGGAATGTATGGGTGATGGCGCACAAAAAAGCCCCGCCGAAGCGGGGCTGAGTCGTTTGTTTTGCCCGCTTGCGCGGGCCCAGGGGAGGTGCGGTCTGGTGCCCTGACCCCGGCCCTCTCCCACAGGGAGGGGGAGAAGAGCAACACAACGTATTAGCTATTCAACGCCGGACGCTCGCTGATCGCGATTTTCTGCGGGGCCAGCGCTTCCGGAACGTTACGCGTCAGATCGATATGCAACAGCCCGTTGGTAAAGGTCGCACCGGAAACTTCCATATGGTCGGCCAGGGTAAAGCTCAGGCTAAATGGCTGAGTGACCAGGCCCTGATGCAGCCACTGTGTCTCGGTTTGCGGTTTTTCTGGCGTGCCTTTTACAGTAAGGCGCGTACCTTCGAGCTGGATATCGAGATCCTCCTGACGGAACCCGGCCAGCGCCAGCGTGATGCGATAGTGGTTGTCATCGCTTTTTTCGATGTTGTACGGCGGAAAACTTTGTTGTTCAGCGGTGCTTTGCAGAGCGTTAGCCAGTTTGTCAAAGCCAATCCACTGACGCAGCAGAGGGGATAAATCGTAGTTACGCATGGTTATTCTCCTTCTAAGAAGCGAGTTAAGCGCAGTTATTTTGTGCGCAGTTGTTCCTGCAAATCCTGATGGATTCGCATCTGCTCCCATTACGGCAAGCAAGTTCTGGATGGGCCGCATAAGCGACCCGCTTAATTAGTTGATTTCGATACGGCGCGGTTTTTTCTCTTCTGGAATCACGCGTTCCAGATCGATAAACAGCAGGCCGTTAACCAGGTTCGCACCGTGAACGTGGATGTTCTCGGCTAACTGGAATTTGCGCTCGAAGTTGCGCTCCGCGATACCCTGATAAAGGTAGGTACGCTCTTTCTGCTCTGCGGTATGCGCCCCTTTCACCACCAGCAGGTTGTCCTGCGCGGTGATATCCAGTTCGCTTTCGGCGAAACCGGCGACGGCAATTGCGATGCGGTAGTGGTTTTCGTCTACCAGCTCAACGTTGTATGGAGGGTAACCGTTACCCTGGCTTTGGTTATTTTCTATATGGTTGAACAGGCGATCGAAACCAATGGCTGAACGGTACAGTGGGGAAAAATCGAAATTACGCATAAATCAAAGCTCCTGAAATCAGCGAGTAATATTTGCCTTCCACCATGGACAGGCCATTGAGCCACCAAACACCCATCAGGCGTGTTCGTTCTTCGGCTACAAACATAAAATGGGTCTGCTTTCGGTCTTTTCAAGAGCTTAAATGCGAGATTTTTTTGCACTTTGCTGACACTCGCATAGACTGGGACTACAGCACAAAGGGTTAAATTGCGATGGCTGCCACAGTGCGGCGCTTTCCAACTATTCTTTTCGCACATGGCCCGATATAAAACGATATTGCAGTTATGTCGCGCCATTAACATTGATTAACAGATGATGAAAAATGTTCTGATAAAGCTGACCGCGTGCAGCATAGTGGTTTTACTTTGCGGGTGTTCGAGCGTGATGTCTCACACCGGCGGTAAAGAAGGAACATATCCGGGCACGCGCGCCAGCGCGAATATGATTTCGGATGATGATACGAACTGGGGCACCAAATCCCTGGCGATTCTGGACCTGCCGTTTACGGCCGTACTGGATACGCTATTAGTCCCCTGGGATCTGTTCCGCACCGATAGCTCGGTGCGTTCACGCGTGGAAAAAAGCGAGAAGCAGAATATGGCGACCAATTCTGTTATCCCGCCCGCCGCAATGCCTGCCCCCTGATTACATCCCGGTTTCTGTCACCCAAAGCTGACGGAAACCGGCGGTCTCTTCCATCCACGCAACCCAATGCCCATCCGGTGAGAACACAACCGCATCGCCTGATGGCGGATTGCCGTGATCGGACGTCAGAAACGTTACCTCTCCGCTTCGCGCATCGCAGCAGGCAACGCGATTATCCAGCACAAATCCTAGCGCATTGCCCGACGGATGCCAGTTAAACGCCGACTGAATATCGCTCTGGTTGTGCGTTAGCTGGCGCGGCTCGCCGCCTTCAGGCGCGATCAGCCACAGCTGAACAATGCCGTTTTCATCGCGCATCAGAAACGCGATTTCGCTGCCCTGAGGATTGCTGCGCACCCAGTGGCGCGGCACGCTCACCAGGCCTGGATAACGATTGCCGTGAGTAAAGGTTAAACGACGCTGCACAACGCCAGCAGGCGGCGCGGGCAAGGTTTCCGCTGTGCCTTCCAGCGGCGCGTCGCCTGCGCGTTTCCAGCCAGCCTCATCTTTAGGCAAATCAACGATAAACAGTTCCGGCACTTTTTCGCCGCGTTCAGACAAGGTGTCGCCGATAAAGGCGAGCCGGTTATTCCCCACCCAGCCCTCTTCATAGGCGCGATTGATCTCATCACTGCCTGGCTTTGGCGTTGGCGTCGTACGGCTAATCAGTACGCTCCAGAATGCACCTGCATATTCACGCGGATGATTTCCCTGCGGTTGCACTGGGCCAAACGGTGTAGCGACGCCGACGTTACGCAAATCCAGCGCTGCATCGCGCTCGTGCAGAACGTGATCGTTATAGGTAAAGCTGACGAACTGCCCGTCAGGACTAAAGACGTGAACGTGGCTTCCGCCGCGCAGCGCGCCGGGGGTGAAGGGCGCGGTGATGTCCATCGCATCGAGATTTTTCACCTGGCCGTTTTGCGCTATCACTCCGCGACGGTGGTGAAAGTCATACTTCCAGTTCGCATCCGGGTTTTCCGGGCCATGAATAAAGACGTATTGGTCATCCGTGGGATGAACGGTCACCACGCCGACGTGCGCACCCTTTTCAGCGCGATAGATCACCTCGGTTTCGCCCGTTTTCACGTTAACCCGTTCGATAGTTTCACCGGTAAAAGACGCGCCGGATGGTCGCACGTCAAACGCCAGCCAGTGGCTGTCAGGCGTCCAGGTGTTGATGTTGGTAAGCTGATGATTGCGGGGAGCGAAGGTGATTTGTTTCATGAAGAGACCCTGATGCGCGGTTATCGCATCAGGGTAAAGCATCGTGAAGAATTAGCCTACTCGTTTAACATCGCCGACCAGCAGGATGTAAGAGAGCGCGCCAATCAGGGTGATAACGGAGATGTAAGTCAGAGCAGGCGCAAATCCGTGTGCCTGAGCCAGATAACCAATCACCAGCGGAACTGTGATGCCGCCTAAACCGCCGGCAAAGTTAAAGACACCGCCGGTCAGGCCAATCAGGCGCATCGGTGCCAGCGAAGAAACCAGCGACCAGGTGATCGACGCAAAACCGTTACCGAAGAAGGCAACTGCCATCAGCACCGTGATCCACACAGGGTCATTGGTGTAGTTCGCACCCATGATGCAGGTGGAGATCAGCAGGCCAAAGATGATCGGCAGCTTGCGCGAGAAACCAATTGAGAAACCTTTGCGCACTAATCTATCGGCAATCCAGCCCGAGAGCAGCACGCCGACGAACGCCGCCAGGAACGGCACCGTGGTCATGAAACCGGCTTTCAGCGCGGTGATGCCTTTTTCCTGGGTCAGATAGTTCGGGAACCAGGTCAGGAAGAACCACAGCGTGGAGGCAATAGCGAACTGACCCAGGTAAACGCCCACCAGCTTGCGGTGGAAAACCAGCTTCCAGTCGGCTTTGGTCAGCGGCGCGCGTACCTTGTTTTCGACCTGCGCATCGCCGTCCACCAGCCCGCCGCCCTGCTCGATGTAATCCAGTTCTGCCTGAGTGATACCCTTGGTTTTGCGCGGAGCCTGATAAACTTTATGCCAGATCAGCGCCCAGATGATGCCGATCCCACCGGTGATGATAAACACCCAGTGCCAGCTCAATATCTCCTGAATCCAGATTAGCAGCGGCGTCAGGAACGCCAGACCGACGAACTGCCCCGAAGTGTAGAACCCCACCGCCGACGCACGTTCTTGCTCCGGGAACCAGCTAGTGACCATGCGGTTGTTGGTCGGGAAGGCGGGCGCTTCGAAGATACCGGTAATAGCGCGCAGGCCAATCAGCGACAGCAGACCGGTAGCAAAACCCTGTAACAGCGTCGCGACGGACCAGCCAAAAATGGCAATGAAATAGGTGGTGCGAGAACCTAAGCGGTCGAGCACACGACCGCCGGGAATCTGGCAAAGGGTGTACATCCAGGCAAACGCCGAGAAGATGTAACCCATCTCCGTTTTCGAAATGCCAAACTCTGCCTGAATATGCGCGGAAGCCACGGCCAAGTTGGCGCGGTCAACGTAGCAAATCACCACAGTAATAAAAATCATCAGCAGCGTCAGGTAACGACGACGGCCTGTTTTTGCGGTAGTCACAGAAATATCCATTAATCTGTCTCCAGATTTTGGGCATAGCGATACACGTCACCATGCCCTGTAAGTTACAGAGGGTTATGTTTTTTGTTTACGATTTTTTGCCCGGTGGCGCTGCGCTTACCGGGCCTACAAGGTCTTAAACCGTAGGCCGGATAAGCGCAGCGCCATCCGGCGAATTACCACTCGGCGACAGAACCGTCCTCGTATCGCCACAGCGGGTTGCGCCAGTCCGGAGCCTGTTTGCTCATTTCGATGACTTTGGCTTCGTCGATTTCAACGCCCAGGCCCGGCTTCATCAGCGGTTTGAAGTGGCCGCCTTCCATGTTGAAGTCTTCTTTGTTCTTCACAAAGTCGAGCAGTTCTGCGCCCTTGTTGTAGTGAATGCCCATGCTCTGCTCCTGCAACACCGCGTTGCGTGAAACAAAGTCGATATGCAGACAGGCGGCCAGCGCAATCGGTCCGAGCGGACAGTGCGGTGCCAGCGCCACGTCGTAGGCTTCAGCCATACCGGCGATTTTGTAGCATTCGGTGATGCCCCCGGCGTGGGACAGATCCGGCTGCAGAATCGCCAGGCCGCCTGCTTCCAGCACGCGTTTGAACTCGAAGCGCGAGAACATGCGTTCGCCTGCCGCGATTGGAATATGAGTTTGTGCCGCCAGCTTCGGATAGTACTCCGCCTGCTCCGCCAGCACGGGCTCTTCAATAAACAGCGGGCGGTACGGCTCCAGCTCTTTAATCAGCACTTTCGCCATCGGCGCACTCACGCGACCGTGGAAATCGAGGCCAAACTCAATCTCATTGCCGAAGGCTTCGCGGATTTGCGCCACGGTATTCACGGCGTTATCCACTGCACGGGAGTTATCAATTACCCCCATTTCTTCGCAGCCGTTAAGCTTGAAGGTATCAAAGCCGATTTTGCGCAGGGTTTTGATGCCGTCGATCACCTCAGCCGGACGGTCACCCCCGACCCAGCTGTAGGCTTTGATTTTGTCGCGCACCAGGCCGCCCATCAGCTGCCACACCGGTGCATTCAGCACTTTGCCTTTGATATCCCACAGCGCCTGGTCGATACCGGCGATGGCACTCATCAGGATCGGGCCGCCGCGATAGAAACTGCCGCGATACATCACCTGCCACAGATCGTTGATACGTGCCGGGTCCTGACCAATGAGAAACTCTTTCAGCTCATGGACTGCCGCTTCTACGGTACGCGCGCGACCTTCAATCACCGGCTCGCCCCAGCCGACGATGCCTTCGTCGGTCTCGATTTTCAAAAACATCCAGCGCGGAGGTAAGCGGTAGGTCGTGATATTGGTAATTTTCATTTCACCGCCTCCCGGTACGCTTTAACAAAGGCGGCGGCCTGCTCGGCGGTTCGCTCAACGGACTGCCCGGCGCGATAGAGATCGCTGCCCAGACCCGCTCCGGCGCATCCGGCATTGAGCCACTGCGCCATGTTTTCTGGCGTTACGCCCCCCACGGCAAAGACCGGAACGTCCCCAGGAAGTACCGCTTTTAAGGCTTTGATATAGTCAGGGCCGAAGGCCGACGACGGGAAAATTTTCAGCGCCTGAGCGCCTGCATCCAGCGCGGTAAAAGCTTCTGTCGCCGTCGCGCAGCCTGGGCAAACGGTCATGCCGTAGCTCACCGCACGGCGGATAACGTCCGGCTGAATATTGGGCGTGACGATCAGTTTGCAGCCCATTTTGGCGAGCTGATCAACTTGCTCTGGTTTTAAGACCGTGCCTGCGCCAATCAGCGCTTGATCGCCAAACGCCTCGACGACCGCCGGGATGCTTTTTTCCCACTGCGGCGAATTGAGCGGGATTTCCACCGCGTCAAAACCAGCGTCGATGACCGCGCCGACGTGCGCGAGGGCTTCATCCGGCGTGATGCCGCGCAAAATCGCGATGAGAGGGAGTTTAGTTTGCCACTGCATGAGCGATGCTCCTTATACCTGCCTGAAATGCCACGTCGCCTTCAATCACTGCTGCTTCACGACCAAAAGCGCGGAACGCCTGTTGGTAGCGAGCGGCTAAGGATGAACCCGCGACAAGGGTGATGGCCAGCTGCCCGGCGAACTTTTCGCCCAGGGTGGCGACTTCAGCGCCAATCAGCAGACCGGAGAGAAATTCGCTGACCTGTTCACGCGGGAGATTTCCCAGCACGTGTGAAGCGCGAACTTCAAAAAGTTGTGGCAGAACGGCAGGCGAGGCGAGACCGCGCGTCAGCCCGGCAGCAAAGGCCTCAGGAGACGATTCCTGTTCTGGCAGGCCCGCGCCCACCAGCGAATGACGCAGCAGCAGGTGGTGCAATTCACCCGTCATCACGGTACGAAAGTCGTGGATTTGCTGCGTGTCGGCCTGCACCCATTTGCAGTGCGTTCCGGGCATGACATAGACAGAAGAAGGAGAAAGGGTGCGCCCGCCAAGCAGCTGTGTCTCTTCGCCACGCATCACGTTGTGGTTATCGTCGCGGGAGACACACAGCCCTGGAATAATCCAGATATTGTCGCCAACGGACGTTAACTGCTGACCAATGGCGTCGAAATGAGCAGGAACCGGCAAGTACGGAGCCATTTTCCAGCCCACGTTACTGCCGACCATTCCTGCCATCACCACCGGCGTAGCGCCTTCGCGCCAGTTTTCTGTGACTTCTGCTAACACCGCCTGCGGGGATTTCCCGTTCAGGCGTGTGACGCCTGCTTCGGACTGCCTGCTTTCCAGGCATCTGTCGCCTTCATACAGCCAGGCGCGTAGATTGGTTGAACCCCAGTCAATGGCGATGTAGCGAGATGTCATGTGATTTCCTTTAACCTTCGTGTCGAGCTGGCGATCATGTGGAGCGCCGCCTGCTCTGCCGCATTGCTGTCCTGATGCCGTATCGCATCGAACAGCGCTTTATGTTCCTGGAGCGTCTGGGGCATGTTGGCCTCATCACCCATCCAGGTTCGTTCAAATACTGCGCGCTGTAGCGAGCTGATTGCCACGCTAAGCTGCTGTAAAACTGGGTTATGGACCGACTCCAGCACCGCCTCGTGGTAGCGAATATCCGCTTCGTTAAAGGCGTCTCGATCCTGGTTGTTGGCGATCATGTCGTTGAGCGCCGCTTCAATCTGCGCCAGGTCACCCGATGTCGCTCGTTCCGCTGCCCAGCGGGCAATGGCCGGTTCCACCAGGTTACGCACCTCGCTCATCGCCCCGATGAGGCGCGGGTCGTAGTCGTTTTCCAGCACCCATTGCAGAACGTCAGTATCCAGATAGTTCCACTGGTTACGCGGTGCCACAAAAGCCCCGCGATAACGCTTCATTTCGATCAGCCGTTTCGCCATCAGCGAGCGAAACACTTCGCGGATGATGTTGCGCGAGGTTTCAAACTCCTCGCACAGCTCTGCCTCGGCGGGCAGCGGCGAACCCGGTACGTATTTTCCGCTGACAATCTGATTGCCCAGCGTGATGACGATGCGGTCGGTTTTATTGAGAGTCATGGAGAGTCCTGATTTCGTTTTATCCATCACTACTTTACCGCGACCGCTGAGTTTCGCCTCACTTTTGCAGTACAAACGTGAAGCCTTTCGTCAATTCCATGAGCACATCGTAGTACAATAATATTGTGTTGTACTACAATGCAGATCACAAAAAGAACAACCCAACGATCGGCAGACAAAAAAAAGCCCCGGTGGATAGCCGGGGCTGATAGATGAGCAGTGATTAATTGAGCACGAACTTCTCGATCGCGTACGCCACGCCATCTTCAAGGTTCGATTTGGTGACGAAGTTAGCCACCTCTTTCACGGACGGGATCGCGTTTTCCATCGCCACACCCATGCCTGCGTATTCGATCATCGCGATGTCATTTTCCTGATCGCCTAAGGTCATTACCTCTTCCGGCTTGATACCCAGCGTATCGGCCAGCGATTTTACGCCGGTGCCTTTATTGACGCGTTTATCGAGGATTTCGAGGAAGTACGGCGCGCTTTTCAGCACGGTGTATTTCTCTTTCACTTCAGCCGGAATGCGGGCAATAGCCTGGTCCAGAATCGCGGGCTCGTCGATCATCATCACTTTCAGGAACTGCGTCGCCGGGTCCATGTTTTCCGGCTCGCAGAACACCAGCGGAATGGTCGCCACGAAGGATTCATGCACCGTGTAGTAGCTGATATCGCGGTTGGCGGTGTAAAGCGTGTTGCGATCGAGCGCGTGGAAGTGAGAACCGACTTCGCGGGACAGTTTTTCGAGATACAGGTAATCGTCATAGCTCAACGCCGTTTGCGCGACCGTGCTGCCGTCGCTGGCGTTCTGCACTAGCGCACCGTTGTAGGTGATGCAGTAATCGCCCGGCTGTTCCATGTACAGTTCTTTCAGGTAGCTGTGAACTCCGGCATACGGACGACCCGTGGTCAGCACGACGTTCACGCCTTTGGCGCGAGCGGCGGCAATCGCGTTCTTAACGGCAGGAGAGATAGTGTGGTCTGGCAGCAGCAGCGTGCCGTCCATATCGATTGCAATGAGTTTGATGGCCATGAGATCCCCGATTTAAATGAGTCTGTCCTCATGCTAACGCGATTTAGCACAGAAAACAGTAAAAGAGTCGTGGATAAAGGGGGATGGGGTTAAGAGGGGGATTCCTCTTTTGCAGGCAAAGAAAAGCCCGGTGGCGCTAAGCTTACCGGGCCTACGGGTTCTGTAGCCCCGGTAAGCTTAGCGCCACCGGGGAACACAGACGACACCTGCAATTAAATGTCGATATTCGCTGCTTTCAATGCGTTCTCTTCGATGAAGGCGCGGCGCGGTTCAACGGCGTCGCCCATCAGGGTCGTGAACAGCTGGTCAGCAGCAATCGCATCTTTCACGGTGACGCGCAGCATACGGCGGCTTTCCGGATCCATCGTCGTTTCCCACAGCTGATCCGGGTTCATTTCGCCCAGACCTTTATAACGCTGAATGGAGAGGCCACGACGGGACTCTTTCACCAGCCAGTCCAGCGCCTGCTCGAAGCTGGCAACTGGCTGACGGCGTTCGCCACGTTCGATGAACGCGTCTTCTTCGATCAGACCGCGCAGTTTCTCGCCCAGGGTGCACAGACGACGGTATTCACCACCGGTCACAAACTCGTGATCCAGCGGATAGTCGGTGTCTACGCCGTGAGTACGCACACGGATAATCGGCTCAAACAGATGCTGCTCAGCGTTCTCGCGAACGTCGAACTGCCACATGCTGCCGTGCTGCTCGCTTTCGTTCAGCTCGGTCACCAGTGCGTTCACCCAACGGGTTACAGTCTGCTCATCGCTCAGATCGGCTTCAGCCAGCGTCGGCTGATAAACCAGCTCTTTCAGCAGCGTGCGCGGGAAGCGACGCTCCATACGGCCAATCATTTTCTGCGTTGCGTTGTACTCAGAGACCAGTTTTTCCAGTGGCTCACCCGCCACAGCCGGAGCGTGGGCATTGGCATGCAGGGTCGCACCATCCAGAGCGATAGAAATCTGGTACTGATCCATCGCTTCGTCGTCTTTAATGTACTGTTCCTGCTTGCCTTTCTTCACTTTGTACAGCGGTGGCTGTGCAATGTAGATATGACCGCGTTCAACGATTTCTGGCATCTGACGGTAGAAGAAGGTCAGCAGCAGGGTACGGATGTGTGAACCATCGACGTCCGCATCGGTCATGATGATGATGCTGTGATAGCGCAGTTTGTCCGGGTTGTACTCGTCGCGACCGATACCGCAACCGAGAGCAGTGATAAGCGTCGCCACTTCCTGAGAAGAGAGCATCTTGTCGAAGCGCGCTTTCTCAACGTTAAGGATTTTACCTTTCAGTGGCAGAATCGCCTGGTTCTTACGGTTACGGCCCTGCTTGGCAGATCCGCCCGCAGAGTCCCCTTCCACAAGGTACAGTTCAGAGCGAGCCGGATCGCGTTCCTGACAGTCCGCCAGTTTGCCTGGCAGACCAGCAAGATCCAGCGCACCTTTACGACGGGTCATTTCACGGGCTTTACGCGCCGCTTCGCGAGCACGTGCCGCATCGATAATTTTGCCGACGACGATTTTCGCGTCTGACGGGTTTTCCAACAGGTATTCGCTCAGCAGTTCGTTCATCTGCTGCTCAACTGCTGTTTTCACCTCGGAAGAGACCAGTTTGTCTTTGGTCTGAGAGGAGAATTTCGGGTCCGGTACTTTAACGGAAACCACAGCAATCAGGCCTTCACGGGCATCGTCACCGGTGGCGCTGACTTTCGCTTTTTTGCTGTAGCCTTCTTTATCCATGTAGGCGTTCAGGGTACGGGTCATCGCCGTACGGAAACCGACCAAGTGGGTACCACCATCACGCTGTGGAATGTTGTTGGTGAAGCAGTAGATGTTTTCCTGGAAACCATCGTTCCATTGCAGCGCGACTTCAACACCGATACCGTCTTTTTCGGTGGAGAAGTAGAAGATATTCGGGTGGATCGGGGTTTTGTTTTTGTTGAGGTACTCAACAAACGCTTTGATGCCACCTTCGTAGTGGAAATGATCTTCTTTACCGTCGCGCTTGTCGCGCAGGCGGATGGAGACACCAGAGTTCAGGAACGACAGCTCGCGCAGGCGTTTCGCCAGAATGTCGTATTCGAATTCAACCACGTTAGAGAACGTTTCGTGGCTCGGCCAGAAACGCACGGTGGTCCCGGTCTTTTCAGTTTCGCCAGTCACAGCCAGCGGGGCCTGAGGCACGCCGTGGGTGTAGATCTGGTTATGAATTTTGCCTTCGCGATAGATGACCAGCTCCAGCTTCTGCGACAGGGCATTCACCACAGAAACACCTACGCCGTGCAGGCCGCCGGACACTTTATAAGAGTTATCATCGAATTTACCGCCTGCGTGCAGGACGGTCATGATCACTTCCGCAGCGGAGACACCCTCTTCCGGGTGAATGCCGGTCGGAATACCACGGCCATCATCCTGTACGGAAACGGAGTTATCGCCGTGGATGGTGACGATAATATCTTTACAGTGACCCGCGAGCGCTTCGTCAATAGCGTTATCCACGACCTCGAATACCATGTGGTGCAGACCGGTGCCGTCATCGGTATCGCCGATATACATACCTGGGCGCTTACGCACCGCATCCAGCCCTTTCAGGACTTTGATACTGGAGGAGTCATAAGAATTCGACATCAACGTTTCTCGCTCATTTAAACTTGGGTTAATCCGTTATTTTACCCTTTTCCACGGTGAACATCTTCGAATTTTTGTCCGACATGTCCATCACGTGCTCAGCGCTAATGGCGCTGACGAAAACCTGCGACTGCGTGGCTTTTAAGCGGCTGGCAAGCAGCGCGCGCCGCGCGTCGTCGAGTTCCGAGGCAAAATCATCTAGTAGATACAGGCAACGTCGCCCACTCTCGCGAGTTAAAAATTCACCCTGCGCCAGGCGCAGGGCGCACATCAGCAGCTTAAGCTGCCCGCGCGACAGAGTATCTTCCACCGGCGCACCGTCGGCACGAATGCGGAAATCCGCTTTGTGCGGGCCGTGCGCGGTGTAGGTCAACATGCGATCGCGCTCGAAGCTTCTCTCCAGCACGTCGGCATACTCCGTCTCTTTCTCCCAGCCGCGCTGAAAAGAGAAGGTAAGAGAAAACTCAGGCAAAAACTGTTTGCAGGTATCCGCCATATCTGCGGCGATACCGGCGCTGTATTCGGCACGCCAGCGGCTGATTTGTTCCGCAAGCGGAATCAATTCCATATCCCACGGACGCAACTGGGCATAGCGAGTCACCTGACGCAGCGCGGCGTTGCGCTGTTTGAGCAGCCGTTTCAGGTTGCTCCAGGCGGTAAAGAAGCCCGCTTCGTTGTGAAAGCATCCCCAGTCGAGGAAGGCTCTGCGGTATTTGGGGCCGCCGTTGAGCAGCGTAAACCCCTCCGGCGTAATCAGCTGCATCGGCATCAACAGCGCCAGTTCAGCCACTTTATGGCCGTCGGTGCCGTCGATGCGCACTTTGCTGTCGCCCAGCTTGTCTTTCGTCAGGCCAATCGAGGTTTCACGCTCGCTGCCCTGAAGCCGACCGTGCAGGACAAAAGCATCTTGTTCGTGGCGGATAACGCGACCAATCTGCAGGCTACGAAACGCACGGCCGTGGCCGAGCGTGTAGATGGCTTCCAGCACGCTGGTTTTGCCGCTGCCGTTAGCGCCAACCAGGAAATTAAAGCCGGGGGAGAGAGCGAGATCCGCGCTTTCAATATTGCGAAAGTCGCGGATCAGCAAGCGGGTGAGCGACATTACAGTCTCATTGGCATGACAACATAAGCCGCGCTTTGGCTGGCAGCATCTTCAATCTGTACGCTGGAAACGGAATCGGTCAGCAGAATGCGTACGTTTTCGCATTTCAGTGCATTAAGCACATCCAGCACGTAGCTAACGTTAAAGCCGATTTCCATTTCGGTTCCGGCGTAGGTGACGTCCAGAATTTCTTCTGCCTCTTCCTGCTCCGGGTTATTGGCGGTGATTTTGATCTGATTTTCACTCACGTACAGACGCACGCCACGGAACTTCTCGTTAGAGAGGATCGCTGCACGGGCAAATGCCTGCTTGAGGATATCGCAGCCCGCTTCCAGCGTTTTGTCCGGGTTCTTCGGCAATACGCGACGATAATCCGGGAAACGACCATCAACCAGCTTCGAGGTGAAGATAAAATCACCCACGTGAGCGCGAATGTTGTTGCTGCCGATCTGCACGCGCAGCGGGTTTTCACCACCGTCGAGCATTCGCATCAATTCAATCACGCCTTTACGCGGTACGATCACCGAATGGTTTGGCAGCGTCACGCCAATCGGCATGGAACAGACTGCCAGACGGTGGCCGTCTGTCGCCACGGTACGCAGCTCTTCACCTTCGGTTTCGAACAGCATGCCGTTTAAGTAGTAGCGAACGTCCTGATGCGCCATCGAAAACTGGGTCGCTTCAATCAGACGTTTCATCGTCGCCTGCGGCAGGGTGAATTCGACTTCACTCTGCCAGTCGTCCAGGTTCGGGAAGTCGGCAGCAGGCAGCGTCGAGAGCGAAAAACGGCTGCGCCCAGAACGCACCAGAATACGGTCGCCTTCCAGCTGAACAGCTATTTCTGCGCCTTCCGGCAGCCCACGACAAATATCAAAGAACTTCCGCGCCGGAACCGTGGTTGCCCCCGCATCATGCGGTTGCGAAAGTGTCACGCGCGCGACCATTTCCATTTCGAGGTCTGTTCCGGTCAGCGACAGCGTACCGTCAGCGACCTGAAGCAGCAGGTTTCCAAGAATAGGCAGTGTCGGGCGGCCACCTAATGGGCCACTCACCTGTTGCAGCGGTTTTAATAAATGTTCACGTTCAACGGTAAATTTCATAGCATCACGATGATAATGTTCTGATTAAATTGGAGAAATCTTCTTTTATGTCGTGGCTTTCTTCACGTAACTGCTCAATCTTACGACAAGCGTGCAGCACGGTCGTATGGTCACGGCCACCAAACGCATCACCGATTTCCGGCAGACTGTGGTTGGTTAATTCCTTCGCCAGCGCCATCGCCATCTGACGCGGCCTCGCTACTGAGCGGGAACGACGTTTAGACAACAAATCAGCCACTTTGATTTTGTAGTACTCAGCCACGGTCTTCTGAATATTGTCGATCGTGACCAATTTTTCCTGCAGCGCCAGCAAATCACGCAGCGCTTCACGCACAAAATCGATGGTAATCGCCCGGCCAGTAAAGTTGGCGTTGGCAATCACACGGTTCAGTGCGCCTTCGAGTTCACGCACGTTTGAGCGTAGACGCTTGGCGATAAAGAATGCCACTTCACCCGGCAGGCGAATGTCGTTCTCATCGGCTTTCTTCATCAGGATCGCGACGCGGGTTTCCAGCTCCGGTGGCTCGATCGCTACGGTCAGACCCCAGCCGAAGCGAGATTTCAAACGATCCTCAACACCATTGATCTCTTTCGGGTAACGATCCGAGGTCAAAATGATCTGTTGATTACCTTCCAGAAGGGCGTTGAAGGTGTGGAAAAATTCTTCCTGGGATCGTTCTTTATTAGCAAAGAACTGGATGTCATCGATCAGCAGCGCATCAACGGAACGGTAGTAGCGTTTAAACTCTTCGATCGCGTTGTTTTGCAGGGCTTTTACCATGTCCTGAACGAAGCGCTCGGAGTGCATATACACCACTTTCGCATTGGGCTTGCGTGCCACAATGCCGTTACCCACCGCGTGCAGCAGGTGAGTTTTACCCAGACCGGTGCCGCCATACAGAAACAGCGGATTGTAGGCTCCACCTGGGTTATCTGCCACCTGGCGGGCCGCAGCACGGGCCAGCTGGTTTGATTTACCTTCAACGAAGTTATCAAAGGTGTGTTTGACGTTTACGTTAGAGCGATAGGTCGGTTCAGCCGGAGCCGGAACGTTGTCCCAGCCAGAACGAGCGGGCTGAATAATACGCGGTGTCGGGACGTGAATCTGGGCCGGAGCCGCCACGTTTACCGTCTCTCTGACGGTTTGCGTAACCGGTTTGGTACCGACTTCAAAACGCAGCTGCGGGGCATCAGTTCCGCAGAAATCATTAAGCAATCCATTGATATTATTTAGGTATTTATCCCTTACCCAATCGAGCACGAAACGGTTTGGCGCATACAAAGCCAGCGTGTTATCGCTCAGTTCCGCCTGCAAGGGGCGGATCCACATACTGAATTCTGTGGCTGGTAACTCATCCTGCAATCGGGCAAGACACTGCTGCCAAAGCGAAAGTGACACGGCGGACTCCACTCGAACAAGATCAATAAAAGAAAAGAATCAGGCTAATTTTTTATAACTCATGATTTTTGACACATGCCCGGCATCGGCTGAACACCAGTGGGGCATGCGAACCGCCTTTCACGGTTTATGTCCCTCACGATCCCCGCTTGAGAGATCGCGATCGGAATGACGGATCATAGCGCAATCCGCGCAAGAGATCCTCCCCTTCATCACAGATTAGATCCATTTTATCCACAGGCCCCGGCCTGCGGCGATCTTTTCGCCACCCACGTTAAATTACAGGCGAGATCCCGCCCGAGGAAGGGCATTTTTTACATTGTCAACCGGTTATACCCTGTTATCCACGAAGGATCCTGGCTTTTAAACACCAGGATCGCTTCAGGATCCTTGCGGTTTACCCCCGAATCCGTATAATATTCGCCCTACGTGTAATACCTGGTTCCTTATGGTGAGTCATTGGCCAGACGGGATTCAGCTGTGACCACGGGCCAAGACCGGATTTTACTCCGTATTGGCAGACAACCAGGTAGGCTAGCGCGATGTGAATTGACTCAGGACTGTACAATTATTACAATCCCGCCTCTTTATATATTGCGATTGAGGCGTCGGTCGTCTTCACGCCGAATAGCCAAACGCGTTTACTGATCAGTAATTATTTTAAGTTTAGGTAGAAATCGCCATGAAACGCACTTTCCAACCGTCCGTATTGAAGCGCAACCGTAGCCACGGTTTCCGTGCTCGTATGGCCACCAAAAATGGTCGTCAAGTTCTGGCCCGCCGTCGTGCGAAAGGCCGTGCTCGTCTGACTGTTTCTAAGTAATAAAAGCTAACCCGCTGAGTGGTTAAGCTCGCTTTTCCCAGGGAGTTACGTTTGTTAACTCCCACTCATTTCACTTTCGTCTTCCAGCAGCCACAACGGGCTGGCACGCCGCAAATCACCATCCTCGGCCGCCAAAATTCGCTGGGGCATCCCCGCATCGGTCTAACTGTCGCCAAGAAAAACGTTAAGCGTGCGCATGAACGCAATCGGATTAAACGTCTGACGCGTGAAAGCTTCCGTTTACGTCAACATGAACTGCCTTCAATGGATTTCGTGGTGGTGGCTAAAAAAGGGGTTGCCGACCTCGATAACCGTGCTCTCTCGGAAGCGTTGGAAAAACTATGGCGCCGCCATTGTCGCCTGGCTCAAGGGTCCTGATAGCCTGTATTCGGGTCTATCAGCGCCTGATCAGTCCGCTGCTCGGGCCGCATTGTCGTTTCACTCCAACCTGTTCCAGCTACGGAATTGAGGCATTGCGCAGGTTTGGAATGATAAAAGGCAGTTGGTTGACGGTGAAACGCGTATTAAAATGCCACCCTTTACACCCTGGTGGTGACGACCCCGTCCCACCCGGACCATTTGATACCAGAGAACACTAACGATGGATTCGCAACGCAATCTTTTAGTCATCGCTTTGTTGTTCGTGTCTTTCATGATCTGGCAGGCATGGGAGCAGGATAAAAATCCTCAACCCCAGCCGCAACAGACCACGCAGACAACGACCACCGCAGCGGGTAGCGCCGCCGACCAGGGCGTACCGGCCAGTGGCCAAGGGAAGCAGATTACGGTGAAAACCGATGTGCTGGAGCTGACTATCAACACCCGTGGTGGCGATATTGAGCAAGCACTGCTGCTGACTTACCCGAAAGAGCTGAAGTCAAACGAGCCGTTCCAGTTACTGGAAACGACGCCTGAGTTCCTGTATCAGGCTCAGAGCGGCCTGACCGGTCGTGATGGCCCGGATAACCCGGCTAATGGCGCTCGCCCACTGTATAACGTCGAGAGTGACACCTTTGTACTGGCTGATGGCCAGAACGAACTCGCGATCCCGATGACTTACACTGACTCTGCGGGCAACACCTTCACCAAAACCTTCACCCTGAAACGCGGTGAGTATGCGGTGAATGTGGGCTACAACGTACAGAACGCCGGTGAGAAACCACTGGAAGTTTCAACGTTTGGCCAGCTGAAGCAGTCCATCAATCTGCCGACGCATCGCGACACCGGAAGCAGCAACTTTGCGCTGCACACCTTCCGTGGCGCGGCGTACTCCACGCCAGATGCTAAGTACGAAAAATACAAATTCGATACCATCGCGGATAACGAAAACCTGAACGTCAGTGCTAAAGGCGGTTGGGTTGCGATGTTGCAACAGTATTTCGCAACAGCGTGGGTGCCGAATAATAACGGTACCAATAACTTCTATACCGCGAATCTGGGTAATGGCATTGCCGCCATCGGCTACAAATCGCAGCCGGTTCTGGTACAGCCTGGTCAAAACGCTCAGCTAGCCAGCACCCTGTGGGTCGGTCCTGAAATTCAGGACAAAATGGCTGCCGTAGCACCGCACCTGGATCTGACCGTAGATTACGGTTGGTTGTGGTTCATCTCTCAGCCGCTGTTCAAGCTGCTGAAGTTTATCCACAGCTTCCTGGGTAACTGGGGCTTCTCTATCATCGTTATCACCTTCATCGTTCGTGGCATCATGTACCCGCTGACCAAAGCGCAGTACACCTCCATGGCGAAGATGCGTATGCTGCAGCCAAAAATTGCGGCGATGCGTGAGCGTCTGGGCGATGATAAACAGCGTCAGAGCCAGGAAATGATGGCCCTGTATAAAGCAGAGAAAGTGAACCCACTGGGTGGTTGCTTCCCACTGCTGATTCAGATGCCAATCTTCCTTGCGCTGTATTACATGCTGATGGGTTCCGTTGAGCTGCGCCACGCGCCATTCGCTCTGTGGATCCATGACTTGTCTGCACAGGACCCGTACTACATCCTGCCGATCCTGATGGGCGTGACGATGTTCTTCATTCAGAAGATGTCTCCGACCACCGTGACCGACCCGATGCAGCAGAAGATCATGACCTTCATGCCGGTCATCTTCACCGTGTTCTTCCTGTGGTTCCCGTCAGGTCTGGTGCTGTACTATATCGTCAGCAACCTGGTGACCATCATCCAGCAGCAGCTGATCTACCGTGGTCTGGAAAAACGTGGTCTGCATAGCCGCGAAAAGAAAAAATCCTGATTCGGTTGAAGCCGGGTAAGCGAAGCGCCACCCGGCGGAAGGAACAGTAAAAAAAGGGCGGTCATCTGACCGCCTTTTTACATTTTAAAAAGAGACATTCCATGAGCCATAACGACACTATCGTCGCCCAGGCAACCCCACCGGGACGCGGTGGTGTAGGCATTCTGCGTATCTCCGGCCTCAAGGCGCGCGAGGTGGCAGAAGCCGTGCTGGGCAAACTGCCAAAGCCGCGCTACGCCGACTATCTGCCGTTTAAAGATGCAGACGGCACCGCGCTGGATCAGGGCATCGCGCTCTGGTTCCCTGGCCCGAACTCCTTTACCGGCGAAGACGTGCTGGAGCTGCAGGGCCACGGCGGCCCGGTTATTCTTGATCTGCTGTTAAAACGTATTTTAACCTTGCCGGGGCTGCGCATTGCGAAGCCGGGCGAGTTCTCCGAGCGTGCATTCCTCAACGACAAGCTCGATTTAGCGCAAGCCGAAGCCATTGCCGATCTGATTGACGCCAGCTCCGAACAGGCGGCGCGATCCGCCCTGAACTCACTGCAGGGTGCATTTTCCGCGCGCGTGAATCATCTTGTGGAAGCACTCACTCACCTGCGCATCTACGTCGAAGCAGCTATCGACTTCCCTGATGAAGAGATCGACTTCCTCTCTGATGGCAAAATCGAAGCGCAGCTCAACAGCGTGATGTCCGATCTCGACGCCGTGCGCGCCGAAGCGCGCCAGGGTAGCCTGCTGCGCGAAGGGATGAAGGTAGTTATCGCCGGTCGTCCAAACGCCGGGAAATCGAGTCTGCTGAACGCCCTCGCAGGCCGCGAAGCGGCGATCGTGACCGATATCGCCGGGACCACCCGCGACGTGCTGCGTGAACACATTCACATCGACGGAATGCCGCTGCACATCATCGACACCGCCGGTCTACGCGACGCCAGCGACGAAGTCGAACGCATCGGTATCGAACGCGCGTGGCAGGAGATCGAGCAGGCCGACCACGTGCTGTTTATGGTCGACGGCACCACCACCGACGCGGTCGATCCCGCAGAAATCTGGCCGGACTTTATCGCTCGTCTGCCCGCTAAACTGCCGATCACTGTGGTGCGTAACAAAGCCGATAAAACAGGCGAAACGCTGGGCCTGAGCGATGTGAACGGTCACTCACTCATCCGTCTGTCGGCACGTACCGGCGAAGGCGTGGATGACCTGCGTAACCATCTCAAACAGAGCATGGGCTTTGATACGAGCATGGAAGGCGGCTTCCTGGCACGCCGTCGCCATCTGCAGGCGCTGGAACAGGCCGCGAATCACCTCGATCAGGGCAAAGCGCAGCTGCTTGGTGCCTGGGCCGGTGAATTACTGGCGGAGGAACTGCGTCTGGCGCAGCAAAGCCTGAGCGAAATCACCGGCGAATTTACCTCCGACGATTTGCTGGGCCGCATTTTCTCAAGCTTCTGTATCGGGAAATAACTCCGCTTCTACCGAATAGTGATTTCCTCACAGGAAATCACTATTGTCCAAATGGCAACTCGCTTCTTCCCCATTCTCCCTCTATGCTTCCAGCCTGCATTCATGGGGGGGTTTATGGCGCGTTTTCTGTTCTGTAGTTTTGCACTGGTTCTGCTTTATCCATCGGGCATTGATATGTATCTGGTCGGTTTGCCGCACATCGCGCGCGATCTGAATGCCAGCGAAGCACAGCTACACATTGCGTTTTCCGCTTATCTGGCGGGTATGGCATCGTCGATGGTGTTTGCCGGTAAAGTGGCTGACAAAGCCGGAAGACAGCCGGTGGCGATTACCGGTGCAGTGATCTTCGCCCTGGCCTCTGTGCTGTGTTCTATGGCGCAGGACAGTACGCTGTTCCTGACAGGACGCTTCATCCAGGGGATTGGCGCGGGTGGCTGTTACGTGGTGGCGTTTGCCATTCTGCGCGATACCCTCAGCGCTCAGCGCCGCGCAAAAGTGCTCTCCATGCTCAACGGCATCACTTGTATCATCCCGGTGCTGGCTCCGGTGATCGGTTATCTGATTATGCTCAAACTGCCGTGGCAGAGCCTGTTCTGGACGATGGCGGCGATGGGCCTGTTGGTCTTTATCCTTTCCATCACCGTGCTGAAAGAGACACATCCTGGCTCGCATAATGCAGGCAATACCGCGACAATTCAGCCCACAGAAAAGCTCCTGAACCGCTTTTTTATCAGCCGTCTGCTGATTACCACATTGAGCGTGGTCGTCATTCTTACCTATGTAAACGTTTCCCCAGTCTTAATGATGGAAACAATGGGCTTTGATCGCGGGGAGTACTCTACGGTGATGGCGTTGACCGCAATGGTGAGCATGGCGGTGTCGTTCTCAACGCCGTTTGCCCTGAACGTTTTCAGCCAGCGCACGCTAATGATGACCTCGCAAATCCTGTTCCTGATTGCTGGCATAGTGCTGGCGACAGCGAGTTCGCACGCCATAATGCTGGCGGGTATCACCCTGATTTGCGCGGGATTCTCGGTAGGTTTTGGCGTGGCGATGAGCCAGGCCCTGGGGCCGTTCTCACTGCGCGCCGGTGTCGCCAGCTCGGCGCTAGGCATTGCTCAGGTATGTGGCTCGTCTCTGTGGATTTGGCTGGCGGCGGTGATCGGTCTTAATGCGCTGAATATGCTGATCGGGATACTGATTGGCTGTAGCATGGTCTGCATCCTGTTAATCATGGCGATACAGCCCGCAGCGCACTATGAAGAAGCCCATCAGCAGCCTCGACCTTAACCTGTTACTGTGCCTGCAGCTGTTGCTGCAGGAACGCAGCGTCACCAAAGCCGCAAAACGCATGAACGTCACGCCGTCAGCGGTGAGTAAATCGCTGGCGAAACTGCGCGACTGGTTTGACGATCCGCTGTTTGTGAAAACGCCGCTGGGCCTGCTGCCGACACCGCTGACGGTGAGCCTTGAGCAAGATCTGACGGACTGGATGCAAATCGGCAATCAGATCCTCGACAAGCCCCATCATGATTCGCCGAGCGGACTGAAATTCGAAATGGCAGCGGAAACACCGCTAATGCTGATCCGTTTTAATGCCCTGCTTGAGCAGGTGAATCAGCGCTACCCGCAGGCGACCGTGCGGATGCGGCACTGGGATTACGACTCGCTGGATGCCATTACACGCGGCGAGGTCGATCTCGGCTTTACCGGGCGTGAAACGCATCCGCGCTCGCGCGAATTGCTAAAGCTTCTGCCGTGGTTTATCGACCACGAAATCCTGTTCAGCGACAGACCTTGTGTCTATCTGCGCGAGGATCATCCGGCGCTTCAGGAAGAGTGGAATCTCGACACCTTTTTGCGCTATCCCCACATCAGCATCTTCTGGGAACGCAGCGACACATGGGCGCTGGATGAGGTGCTGAGAGAGATGGGCCGCGAGCGCAACATTGCCCTGAGCCTGCCAGGCTTTGAGCAGTCGATGTTTATGGCGGCGCAGCCTGGCCATAACTATATCGCCACCGCGCCTCACTATTGCCATCACTATAATCAGCTCCACCAGCGCAAGCTGGTCAGTCGTCCGATTCCGATCGACGAAGCGCTCGCCGAAAAACTCAATGTTCCCTTTACGCTGATCTGGCATAAACGGAACAGCCACAACCCGAAAATTATCTGGCTGAAAGAGACGATTAAGGCGTTGTACTGCGATTCTCTGCGTCAGAGATCCGATTTTTCCCTCTAAAAATGTAAAGTTCGGTCCCCAGGCTTCTCATAACGGGATTTACCGATTAAAACAGATGCGAAGTTAAGCGATAATCATGTAACCGTTTAACCTGTTACTGACCATTATCATGGAGCGAAAAATGGCAACGCATTTTGCAAGAGGACTTCTGACCGAAGGACGCCTGGTGTCAGTCAGACTCTCCTCATCCTGTCACGAAGAAGCACGCAAGCTCCCGGAGCACCGACGCTCGCGATTTCTGGCTTCACGGGCATTACTCGCTGAGCTGTTATTCATGCTGTACGGCACGAGCGAGCTTCCGGAGATGATCACCCAGCCCGAGGGCCGCCCGGTTTTTGCCGATCCTGAACTGCCGCGTTTTTCCATCGCCTATACGGGGAATATCGTTGGCGTGGCACTCACAACCGAAGGCGATTGCGGACTGGATATGGAACTCCAGCGCGCCACTCGCGGCTTCCACGGACCCAACGCCCACGACGCTTATCCGTTATCGAGCAATGAAAATCTGTGGGTGCGTAATCAAAACGATCCCAACGAAGCTAAAGCTCAGCTCATTACCCTACGTCAAAGTATTCAAAAGCTCTCAGGCTGCGCGGTGGACGATGCCAAACTGTTACAGCTATTACCCGGCTCAGGCCGCCTGCGGGCGACCAAAGCGGCGCGCGTTGAAGCCCTCAGCGACGCCGAAGACGTGCTTATTTGGTCAATTGCCGTCACCCCAGCAATCGAGCGCCTGAAAATCTGGGAATTTGACAGCCGCGACGGATGGCGTAGCCTTCCTGATGTTCCCGCGCGAGCTAACGAACCCGCCGCACGTCTGATGAGATTAACCAGTTTACCGGCAGAAAAAGCTCTTACCTTTAACTGACCCGCTCATGGGCCATCATGATGAAAAAGGAGTAATCATGTCTGATACGTTGAAAGTTGTTACGTTACTGGGAAGCCTGCGCAAAGGTTCATTTAACGGGATGGTTGCCCGCACGCTGCCAAAACTGGCCCCCGCAGGAATGGCTGTCTCCGCGCTGCCATCAATCGGTGATATTCCGCTGTACGACGCCGATGTTCAGCAGGAAGAGGGTTTTCCGCAAAGCGTGGAAGCGCTTGCAGAGCAGATTCGTCAGGCCGATGGCGTCGTGATTGTCACGCCTGAATATAACTACTCGGTACCGGGTGGGCTGAAGAATGCGATCGACTGGCTTTCCCGCTTGCCGGAGCAGCCACTTTCCGGCAAGCCGGTGCTAATTCAGACAAGTTCGATGGGCGCAATTGGTGGCGCACGCTGCCAGTATCATCTGCGTCAGATTCTGGTGTTCCTGGATGCGATGGTGATGAACAAGCCGGAATTTATGGGCGGCGTGATTCAGAACAAAGTCGATACGCAGACGGGTGAAGTGGTAGATCAAAGCACGCTGGATCATCTGACCGGTCAGTTGACCGCGTTTGGCGAGTATATTCAGCGGGTTAAAGCCAAATAAAAAGCCCGGTGGCGCTAACGCTTACCGGGCCTACACTCTTCTGTAGGTCAGGTAAGCGAAGCGCCACCTGACACCACAAACCGCACCTTAGTGTGCGTCGATAAACACAATCTTCAGCACGAACAGCAGCGCCACCACGATAACGCATGGGCTCAGTTCGCGGAAACGACCGGTACCGATTTTCATCACGCAGTAGGAGATAAAGCCCAGGGCGATACCTTCGGTGATCGAGAAGCTAAACGGCATCATCACGGCAGTCACAAACGCCGGAACTGCTTCAGTTAAATCTTCCCACTTCACACGCGACAGGCTCGACGTCATCAGTACGCCGACGTAGATCAGCGCGCCTGCGGCGGCGTACGGTGGAACCATCCCCGCCAGCGGAGAGAGGAAAATCACCAGCAAGAACAGCAGGCCAACGACGACAGCAGTCAGACCGGTACGGCCACCGACGGAGACGCCGGAAGAGGACTCGATGTACGCCGTAACAGAAGAGGTGCCGATGAAAGAACCCGCTACCGACGAGATGCTGTCCACATACAGCGCCTGCTTCATGCGCGGGAATTTACCTTTCTCATCCGCCAGACCCGCTTTATCGGTCACGCCGATAAGGGTACCTGAGGAGTCGAACAGGTTTACCAGCATGAAGGAGAAAATCACACCCGCCAGGCCGAGGTTAAAGGAGCCAGCCAGATCAACATGGCCAATCACGGTGGTCACACTCGGTGGTGCAGAGACAATGCCGTTGTAATGCACGTCGCCCAGCATCCAGCCCAACAGGGTGGTCACAATAATAGACACCAGAACTGCAGCGTGAATATTACGCGAGGCCAGAATCGCAATGATAAAGAAGCCCAGCACGCCCAGCAGTACGCTGTGAGAGGTCAGGTTGCCGATGCTCACCAGGGTATCCTGGTTAGGGACGATGACACCGGCGTTTTTCAGACCCATCATGCCGATGAACAGACCGATACCGCTGGTGATACCCACGCGCAGGCTCACCGGGATATTGGCAATCATCCAGTAACGCACGCGGAAAATGGTCAGCAGCAGCAGGCCGACAGCGCCCCAGAAGATAGCGCCCATTCCCACTTGCCACGGCAGGCCCATCGCCTGCACAACCACGAAGGCGAAGAAGGCGTTCAGACCCATTGCCGGTGCCAGAGCAACCGGAAGGTTTGCGAACACGCCCATTAGGATGCTGCCGAGAGCGGCGATCAGACAGGTGGTCACGAAGACGGCGCTGGTATCCATGCCAGCAACGCCCAGAATTTGCGGGTTAACAAAAACGATATAAACCATCGTCAGGAAGGTGGTAAAACCGGCGATCACTTCGGTGCGTGCCGTTGTGCCGTGCTCGCGCAGTTTAAACACGCGCTCAAGCAGACCCTGACCAGATGTCTGGGTAGTGTGTTGTTGGCTCATCATCAGTTTCCGAACAAGGAGGGAAAAATCCGTCGCTATCCTATACCAAAATGCGACAATAGGCGCGTTTGCGAGATACTTTTTTTCATTGATTTTGCTTATACGGCAACGATTGCGTCTCGCAAAACTGCATTACGTAAACGTTAAACTTGTTAAAAGGGAAAGGCATGTCCGGAATTGAAGCGGTATTTTTCGACTGCGACGGTACGCTGGTCGACAGTGAGGTCATTTGTTCCCGCGCGTATGTCAGCATGTTCCAGGAATTTGGCATTACGCTCGATCTCGAAGAGACATTTAAACGCTTCAAGGGCGTCAAACTGTACGAGATCATCGACATTATCAACGCTGAGCACGGCGTCAGTCTGGCGAAAGCCGACTTAGAACCGGTTTACCGCGCCGAGGTCGCACGCCTTTTCGACTCGGAACTGGAAGTGATTGCCGGAGCGAATGCGCTGCTCGATGCAATGACGGTGCCGATGTGCGTGGTGTCTAACGGCCCGGTCAGCAAAATGCAGCACTCCCTCGGCAAGCTTGAAATGTTGCACCATTTCCCGGAAAAACTGTTCAGCGGCTACGATATCCAGCGCTGGAAGCCCGATCCGGCCCTGATGTTCCACGCCGCAAAAGCGATGAACGTGAACGTTGAGAACTGCATTCTGGTGGATGATTCCAGCGCAGGCGCGCAGTCAGGGATTGATGCGGGGATGGAGGTGTTTTACTTCTGCGCCGATCCACATAACAAGCCGATCAACCATCCGAAAGTGACGACCTTTACCGATCTGGCGCAGTTGCCGGAGCTGTGGAAGGCGCGCGGGTGGGATATTACGCGTTAATGAAAAAAGCCGGATGGCGCTAGCGCTTATCCGGCCTACAAGTCCCGTAGGGCGGGTAAGCGAAGCGCCACCCGCCAATAAGATCACTCTTTCGGGTCTTTACCCGCCAGCAGCTTATCCAGCTCATCCCCGCCCACGTGACGGAAATCTTGTCCTTTCACGAAGTAGAAGATGTATTCACAAATATTCTGGCAGCGGTCGCCGATACGCTCGATAGAACGCGCGCAGAACAGCGCGGTCAGCACGCTTGGAATGGTGCGTGGATCTTCCATCATGTACGTCATCAGCTGACGCACGATGCCTTCATATTCCTGGTCGACCTTCTTGTCTTCACGGTAAATACGTACCGCTTCATCCAGATCCATACGCGCGAACGCATCCAGCACATCATGCAGCATCTGCACCGTATGACGGCCCAGGGATTCCAGGCTGACCAGCAGCGGCTGGTGCTGGTGGGAGAATTTCTCCAGCGCGGTGCGGCAGATTTTATCCGCCACGTCGCCAATACGTTCCAGCTCAGCGATGGTTTTGATGATCGCCATCACCAAACGCAGGTCGCTCGCCGTCGGCTGACGTTTAGCGATGATGCGCACGCAGGCTTCGTCGATCGCCACTTCCATCATGTTGACGTTTTTGTCACCTTCGACAACGCGCTTCGCCAGCTCGCTGTCCTGGTTGTGCATGGCGGTGATCGCATCAGAAAGCTGCTGCTCGACCATGCCGCCCATCGTCATCACCTGGGTGCGGATACTTTCCAGCTCTGCGTTGAACTGGCCGGAAATGTGTTTGTTAAGATTGAGATTGTCCATGATTCACTCCAAATCAACCGTAGCGGCCAGTAATATAATCTTCGGTTTGTTTCTTCGCGGGCCTGGTGAACAGAGCATCTGTGTCACTAAACTCAATCAACTCGCCCAGGTACATAAACGCCGTATGGTCGGAACAACGCGCAGCCTGCTGCATGTTGTGGGTCACGATCACCACGGTGTAATCCTGTTTCAGCTCGGTGATCAGCTCTTCGATACGACCGGTGGAGATCGGGTCGAGGGCCGAGCACGGCTCATCCAGCAGCAACACTTCCGGGCGAATGGCGATACCGCGCGCAATGCACAGACGCTGCTGCTGACCACCGGAGAGAGAGTATCCGCTCTGGTGCAGTTTATCTTTGGTTTCGTTCCATAATGCGGCCTTGGTCAAAGCCCACTGCACGCGCTCATCCATATCAGCACGCGAGAGCTTTTCGAACAGACGTACGCCAAAAGCGATGTTGTCGTAGATCGACATCGGGAACGGCGTCGGTTTCTGGAACACCATCCCCACTTTGGCACGCAGCAGGGCGATGTCCTGGGTATTGGTCAGAATATTGTCGCCATCCAGCAGAATTTCGCCTTCCGCGCGCTGCTCAGGATACAGTTCAAACATCTTGTTAAAGGTGCGCAGCAGGGTGGATTTCCCACAGCCTGATGGACCGATAAATGCCGTGACCTGGTTTTTGGCGATATCCAGGTTGATGTTTTTCAGGGCATGGAATTTACCGTAGTAGAAGTTCAAATCACGAACCTTAATCTTACCCGGTGCAGTATCAACCATACTCATTGACTCATTTCCTCATTCGGCGCCGCGTTGTGCCGCGCCGTCAAAATTAACCGTGTTTCTGCTTCGCGAAAATGACGCGCGCCAGAATGTTCAGCAACAGTACGCAAAGGGTAATAATCAGCACCCCGGCCCAGGCCAGCTGCTGCCACTCCGCGAACGGGCTCATCGCAAATTTAAAGATGGTGACCGGCAGGTTGGCGATCGGCTGCATCATGTCCGTGCTCCAGAACTGGTTGGAGAGCGCGGTGAACAGCAGCGGCGCGGTTTCACCCGCGATACGGGCAATCGCCAGCAGGATACCGGTCATGATCCCCGACACCGACGCTTTCAGCGTGATGGCAGAGATCATCTTCCATTTCGGTGTCCCCAGCGCATAAGCCGCTTCACGCAGGCTGTCCGGCACCAGTTTCAGCATGTTCTCGGTGGTACGAATCACGATAGGCACCTGCAGCAGCGCCAGCGCAATCACGCCCGCCCAGCCGGAGAAGTGTTCCATCTGTGCGACCACGATGGTGTAAACGAACAAACCGACCACGATAGACGGCGCAGAAAGCAGGATATCGTTGATGAAACGAATCACTTCTGCGACCCAGGATTTACGGCCATATTCCGCCAGATAAATCCCCGCCATGATGCCGAGCGGCGTACCGACAGCGGTCGCCCACAGGATCAGTAATCCGCTACCCGCCAAGGCGTTCGCAAGACCACCACCAGCGGTATTCGGCGGCGGAGTCATTTCGGTGAACAGCGCAATCGACATACCGTCGATGCCGCGCGTCACGGTAGAGAACAAAATCCACACCAGCCAGAACAGACCAAACGCCATAGTCGCCATCGACAGCGTCAGCGCCAGACGGTTTTTCATGCGGCGGCGTGCCTGCATTTTGCGACGAGATTCAGCCAGTTGAGCGGTGGATTGCATTTCGAGCGTTGTCATTAGCGTGCCCCCTCACTTTTTGCGAGGCGCATAATCATAAACTTAGAGATCGCCAGAACAATGAAGGTGATAACAAACAGGATCAGACCCAGCTCCATCAGCGCCGCCACATGCAGCCCCGATTCCGCTTCAGCGAACTCATTCGCTAGCGCAGAGGTGATGCTGTTGCCAGGCATGTACAGCGAGACGCTGTCGAGCTGGTAAGTGTTACCGATGATAAAGGTCACGGCCATAGTTTCACCCAGCGCGCGACCTAAGCCGAGCATTACACCGCCAATCACACCATTTTTGGTGAACGGCAGAACGATACGCCAGATAACTTCCCAGGTGGTGCAGCCGATGCCGTAGGCCGACTCTTTCATCATCACCGGAGTTTGTTCGAACACATCACGCATAACCGCCGCAATGTACGGAATAATCATGATAGCGAGGATAACGCCTGCGGCCAGGATACCAATCCCGAACGCCGGGCCGGAGAACAGCGCGCCCACAAACGGGATATTGGAAAGAATGTTCCCCACCGGTTCCTGGAAGTAAGTCGCAAACAGTGGCGCAAAGATGAATAAGCCCCACATGCCGTAAACGATACTTGGGATTGCCGCCAGCAGTTCAATCGCGATACCCAGAGGGCGCTTCAGCCAGTTAGGTGCCAGCTCTGTCAGGAACAGGGCGATACCAAAGCTTACCGGAACCGCGATCAGCAGGGCGATGAACGAGGTCATCAGCGTGCCGTAGATCGGCACCAGCGCACCGTAGATGTCGTTTGGCGCGTCCCACTCTTTGGTCCACAGGAAGGCAAAACCGAATTTCTGGATGCTCGGCCAGGAGGAGAAAATCAGTGAAACGATAATGCCGCCCAGCAGCAATAGCACAATCAGCGCAGCCAGTCTTACCAGCGCGCTGAAAATTTTGTCACCATGTTTCCCCGGAGGGCTAAAAGCAGGCTTGGTTGCAGCCATAAATCACTCTTCTATTTTGAGACGTTTTACGATTATGCCCGGTGGCGCTTACGCTTACCGGGCCTACAGATTAAACCGTAGGGCGGGTAAGCGTAGCGCCACCCGCCATCTTCGTTAAATATATCCTGTTAGTACAGCGCTTTACCGCTGCTGTCTTTCACGTTGGTTTTCCATGCAGCACGAATCTGCTCAACCACGCTGTCCGGCAGGCTGGCGTAATCCAGGTCATTAGCCTGTTTGCCGCCGTTTTTGTACGCCCAGTCAAAGAACTTCAGCACTTCAGCGCCCTGCTCAGGTTTCTTCTGATCTTTGTGGACCAGGATGAAGGTGGTAGACGTGATTGGCCACGCGCCGTCACCTTTCTGGTTAGTCAGATCCTGTGCGAAGGTTTTGCTCCAGTCTGCGCCTTTGGCAGCATTCGCAAAGTTCTCTTCAGTCGGGCTAACCGGTTTGCCATCGGCAGAGATCAGCTTGGTGTAAGCCAGATTGTTCTGCTTAGCGTAAGCGTACTCTACGTAGCCGATTGAGCCAGGCAGACGCTGTACGAACGCGGCGATACCGTCGTTACCTTTACCGCCCAGACCAGTCGGCCAGTTCACGGTAGAGCCCGAACCGATTTTGGATTTCCACTCTTCGTTCACTTTCGCCAGGTAGCTGGTGAAGACGAAGGAGGTACCGGAACCGTCAGCGCGACGAACCACGGCGATGTTCTGCGAAGGCAGTTTGACACCAGGGTTCAGTTTGGTGATGGCTTCGTCATCCCATTTTTTGATTTTGCCGAGATAGATATCACCCAGGGTTTTGCCATCCAGCACCAGTTCGCCAGATTTCAGGCCAGGGATATTCACGGCCAGCACAACACCACCGATAACGGTTGGGAACTGGAACAGACCTTCCTGCGCCAGTTTGTCATCAGACAATGGAGCGTCTGATGCGCCGAAATCGACGGTGTTCGCGGTAATTTGTTTCACGCCACCGGAGGAGCCGATACCCTGATAGTTAACCTTGTTACCGGTTTCTTTCTGGTAAGTATCAGCCCATTTGGCATACACCGGCGCAGGGAATGTTGCACCAGCGCCAGTCAGGCTTGCTTCTGCGAATACAGAGAAAGCGCTCAGAGATAAGGTCGCGGCGACAACAGTTGCGACAGTGGTACGCATAACTTTCATAATGTCTCCTGCAAGATTTCGTAAATCATTGTTTGAGTGGCTACGATGAGCAAAGTAGGACAAACAGGTGACAGATAAATGTACGAATTATGACAGTTTTATGACACTGAAAGTTTGATTTAAGAATTGGCAAAATTATCATTAATAATCATCGTGTTAGCCGACTATATGACAGTGCGATTTCAGAAAAATTTTATTTCTATGACACTAAAAAAGTAGCTGAAGATGACAGATTGTCATAAATAAAAAAAACGGGAGGGGGTGAAAAAAGCTCCACCCGAAGGTGGAGCCTGAAGGGATTATTCTACGGTAACGGATTTCGCCAGGTTACGTGGCTGATCGACGTCGGTGCCTTTGATCAGCGCGACGTGATACGCCAGCAGCTGCAGCGGAACGGTGTAGAAGATTGGGGCAATAACTTCTTCGACGTGCGGCATCTCGATGATGTGCATGTTGTCGTTGCTGACAAACCCGGCATCCTGATCGGCGAAGACGTACAGCTGGCCGCCACGGGCACGCACTTCTTCGATGTTCGATTTCAGTTTTTCCAGCAGTTCGTTGTTAGGCGCCACAACAATCACCGGCATATCGGCGTCAATCAGCGCCAGCGGGCCGTGTTTCAGCTCGCCAGCAGCGTAGGCTTCCGCATGGATGTAAGAGATCTCTTTCAGCTTCAGTGCACCTTCCAGCGCAATAGGATACTGATCGCCACGGCCAAGGAACAGGGCGTGGTGTTTGTCAGAGAAATCTTCAGCCAGGGCTTCGATGCGTTTGTCCTGCGACAGCATCTGCTCGATACGGCTCGGCAGCGCCTGCAGCCCGTGAACGATATCGTGCTCAATAGAGGCATCCTGGCCTTTCAGACGCGCCAGTTTCGCCACCAGCATCAACAGCACGGTCAGCTGAGTAGTGAACGCTTTGGTCGATGCTACGCCGATTTCGGTGCCTGCTTTGGTCATCAGCGCCAGATCGGATTCACGCACCAGCGAAGAGCCTGGGACGTTGCAGATCGCCAGAGAACCGAGATAGCCCAGCTCTTTTGACAGACGCAGCGCCGCCAGGGTATCCGCCGTTTCGCCGGACTGGGAAAGGGTGATCATCAGGCTGTTACGGCGCACAGCAGATTTGCGATAGCGGAATTCCGAGGCGATTTCGACATCGCACGGCACGCCCGCCAGCGCTTCAAACCAATAGCGCGAAACCATACCCGAGTTGTAAGAGGTGCCGCAGGCCACGATCTGGATATGCTCGACGTTCGCCAGCATTTCGTTGGCGTTGGCACCCAGCTCGCTCAGGTCCACCTCACCGTGGTTAATACGCCCGGTCAATGTGTTCTTTATCGCGTTCGGCTGCTCGTAGATCTCTTTCTGCATGTAATGACGGTACGCGCCTTTGTCGCCCGCATCGTACTGCAGATTCGATTCGATCTCCTGACGCTTCACCTGCGCGCCGGATTTATCAAACACCGTCACGCTGCGACGGGTCACTTCCGCGATGTCACCCTCTTCGAGGAAAATAAAGCGACGCGTCACCGGCAGCAGAGCCAGCTGATCGGAAGCAATGAAGTTCTCGCCCATACCCATGCCGATAACCATCGGGCTGCCGGAACGTGCCGCCAGCAGGGTGCTTGGATCGCGAGAATCCATGATTACCGTACCGTACGCGCCACGCAGCTGAGGAATGGCGCGCAACACGGCTTCGCGCAGCGTACCGCCCTGCTCAAGCTCCCAGTGAACCAGGTGCGCGATAACTTCGGTGTCAGTTTCGGAGACAAAGGTATAGCCACGCGCTTTCAACTCTTCGCGCAGCGGTTCGTGGTTTTCGATAATGCCGTTATGCACCACCACAATGTGTTCAGACACATGCGGGTGCGCGTTGCCTTCTGAAGGTTCGCCGTGCGTCGCCCAGCGGGTGTGCGCGATGCCTGTTCCGCCGTGCAGAGGCGTTTCTTCCGCGGCTTGCGCCAGCATTTGCACTTTACCGAGACGACGCAGACGAGTCATATGACCTTCTGCATCCACCACTGCCAGACCGGCAGAGTCGTAGCCACGGTATTCCAGACGACGTAAACCTTCGAGAAGGATTTCAGCAATATCACGCTGCGCAACTGCGCCAACAATTCCACACATAGTTAGATTTCCTGAGAATGGCGTTATGCCATGCGTTGTCGCTGACCTGTATTACTCTTCGTCTTTCACGCTGTGACTGCGTTGGCTGCACGTGCTCGCCATGGTCACTTACTTAAGTAAGCTCCCATGGACTCTCACGTTTGCCGCCTTGTCACAACGCGAAATCCTTTGAGTATGCCTTTTTAGGGCGCCCCGAGCCTTGTAGAGAGTGGGGTTATATTTTTAGGTACTGCCTTTGGGCGGGGGATTATGTTATCCCCTCACCCCACATCCATCGGCGACGCCGACAGACAAAATTGTAGGGCGGGTAAGCGAAGCGCCACCCGCCTTGTTGTTACTTTTTCTTCACCGGACGCTGCCAGCCTTGCTTGTGCACCTGCGGTACGCGGCTGAGCACCAGCTCATTATCCGCCACATCGCGCGTCACGGTCGTTCCGGCAGCGATGGTCACGCCTTTGCCGATCTTGACCGGAGCCACCAGCTGCGTATCGGAACCGACAAACACATCATCACCGATGATGGTTTTGAATTTGTTGGCACCATCGTAGTTACAGGTGATCGTACCCGCACCGATATTCACGTTGTCGCCGATTTCCGCATCGCCCAGATAGCTCAGATGGCCCGCTTTGGAGCCTTTACCCAGACGCGCTTTTTTCATTTCAACAAAGTTGCCAACGTGCGCGCCTTCCAGCAACTCAGCGCCTGGACGCAGACGCGCGAACGGACCGATGGTGCAGGCCGCTTCCAGGTGCGCATCTTCTACTACGCTGTATGGACTAATCTCGCAGTCATCGCCAATCACGCTATTTTTGATAACACAGCCAGTGCCGATTTTGACGCGATTCCCAAGCGTGACCTGACCTTCAATAATAACGTTAGTGTCGATTTCCACATCGCGCCCGTGAATCAGCGTCCCACGCAGATCAAACCGCGCCGGATCGCGCAGCATCACGCCCGCCAGCAGCAGTTTTTCAGCCTGCTCAGCCTGGTAAACACGTTCCAGACGGGAGAGTTGCAAGCGGTTGTTCACGCCCTCAACTTCGCTCAGACGCTCGGGATGAACAGCGACAATCTCATTCCCTTCGTGGTGCGCCAGGGCAATGATATCGGTGATGTAGTATTCACCCTGGGCATTGTTGTTGTTCAGTTTTGCGAGCCAGCGCTTCATGTCCGCGCCGTTGGCGATCAGGATACCGGTATTGATTTCCTGAATCTGGCGCTGTTCGTCAGAGGCATCTTTGTGCTCAACAATGCCGGTCACTTTGCCGTTTTCACGCGTGATGCGGCCATAGCCGGTTGGATCGTCGAGTTTTACGGTCAGTAAGCCGATGCCACCCTGCGGTTTGGCTTCACGCAGGCGAGTCAGCGTTTCTACCGCGATCAGCGGGACATCGCCGTAGAGCATCAGAATGTCTTCATCATCCGCAAAGAACGGCGCGGCCTGCTGCATCGCATGGCCCGTTCCCAGCTGTTCTGCCTGAAGGACCCAGTTGAGTTTGTCATCACGCAGGGTTTGCTTGAGCAGATCGCCGCCGTGGCCATACACCAGATGGACCTTGCTTGCGCCAAGTTCCCCAGCAGCATCAATGACATGCTGCACCATTGGCTTTCCTGCCAGTGTGTGAAGCACCTTAGGAAGATCGGAATACATGCGCGTACCTTTGCCAGCGGCAAGGATGACCACGCTCATCGTATTATTTAACATACGTGTCCTGACTGTAATTTGAGTGAGAAGTAAAACCCTTTGACGTTGAAAATTCTACATATTTTGCGTCATAAAATGGAACGCTGGTAAAACGTTCAACATCCGGCGATATTCGCTATTTGAGGATAGTTTTGCGGTCAGAGTAAATCACTTTTTCTCTGGAAAATAGCTTTCTTAAGGCAAGTCGCGAGGGTTCACAACAAGTTAGCGATTTTTTCGCCTCAAGAATAAAGATCCGTACAAAGCAAAACAGTGTTTTAATTATTCAATATTGTGACACCTAAAAAAGAAACACTGTTTCATCTTGATGATAATGGCGCTCAATTATCAATCAGGAGAATAAGATGAATTATAAAATACCTCTGGCCCTAATGATGTGTAGCTCCTTTGCTGTTTCTGCTGCCGGGCAGCACGTCTGGAAAGCGATTGCCTTTGGGCAATCAACCGATCTTAACTTTTCGTCTAACGTGTTGCCGGAAAAAATAGGCGTCAACGACGTCACCATTGACGGAAAAAAGCTGACGCCGCAGGATGTGGCCGATCTCTCAAAACCCATCACCATTGAAAGTCGTGGCGGCAAGATCGCCAATTCTCACGACGGGTTAACCTTTTTCTATACCGAACTGCCGACTCGCGAGAATTTCGAATTGTTGGCCACCGTCAAAGTTGAGCAGTTTGGCCCGGAGAATGGCGCAAAACCCGCCGCGCAGGAAGGGGCCGGACTTCTGGTACGCGATGTCATTGGCGTGCCGCGCCAGCAGCCGCTAAAAGAGGGTTATGAAGAGTTTCCAGCGGCCTCAAACCTGGTAATGAATGCCATTATGACGCAGGATAAAAAGGACCATCAGCGAGTCAAAATGCAGGCGGTCACCCGCGAAGGGATTTCCCAACCCTGGGGTAACGCGGGCGCGGCAATCAAAAAGCAGAGCTATAAAGAAGAGATCGACCTGGGCAAAACGCCGGAATTTCGCCTGAAGCTGCAACGCACCAACGACGGCTTTATCACCGCCTGGTCTCCCGTAGGAAGTGACGAGTGGATCAGCCAAAGCGTACCGCGTGCGGACTTGATCTCGGTGCAGGATAAAGACCACTATTACGTCGGATTTTTCGCCTCGCGTAATGCCAAAATCACCGTAACGGACGCCTCGCTGACCACCTCGGTCGCAGAAACTTCGGCCTCGAAACCCTGGCAGGCAAAAGCGCTACCGGTTGTCGTACAGCTAACTTCCGCCAGCAAAAGCACCTCTGATAAGTACCTTGTTCAGGCCCGAGCGAATAACGATGGCGTGTTTAGTGTGCGCCAGAACGAAGTGGTGATCGGTAATGATAAAGCAGTCAAAGCCGGGGAAATGTATTCCTTGCCAACCACGCTGACAGAAAATAATACCTTTAACCTGAGCTTTACCCCCGCGCAGGGCGAGGCGATTCAGCAGCAATTTACCGTTGATAAAGTGAATGAATTTACAGAAATGACAATTCACGCCGCGCCTGATGGAAAAGCCGACGGAAAAGGCACGCTCGCCTCGCCGCTGGATTTAGCCACAGCAATTGACCTGCTCGCACCGGGCGGGACTATCGTCCTTAAAGCCGGGGATTATCCGCGCAGCGAAATTCCACTGTCTGCCAGCGGCAACGCCGATCGGCGCAAAACATTGCAGGCAGACGGCAAGGCCGTGATTCACGGTCTGCTGGTGGATGCCAGCTACTGGGATATCAAGGGCGTGGATATTACCGACAAAAGCCTGCGCATACAGGGCAGCCATAACCTGATTGAAAATGTCACCGCATACCGTAACGACGATACGGGCATTCAAATATCGTCCCCGGATAACGTGGGCCGCGCGCTGTGGGCAAGCAATAACCGGGTGCTTAACTCTGAATCCTACGCCAATGAAGATCCCGGCAAAATCAATGCCGATGGTTTTGCCGTGAAGATGCGCGTGGGCGGAGGTAACCGTCTGGAGAACTGCTATTCCCACGACAATATCGACGACGGTTTTGATCTGTTTAATAAGATAGAAGATGGCGCAAACGGCGTTGTGGTGATCGAGAATTCAATCGCCAGCAATAACATCAGCAACGGCTTTAAACTGGGCGGAGAAGGGCAGCCGGTGGCGCATGAGGTGCGTAACAGCAGGGCGGAAGGGAATCATCTGGATGGATTTACCGACAACTTCAATCCCGGCAAGCTGGTGGTGACGAACAATGTGGCGGTGGACAATCAACGCTTTAACTTTATCTTTCGTCCGAGTCCGTATGGCGACGCTTCAACGCAAGGTGTGTTCAGCGGGAATAAATCCATACGCACGCAGCCCGGTCGCTATGATGATGCTGTGGTCGGGAATATAGATGAGACGAACTATTTTATCGCGGACGGAAAAAGCGTGAATAACAGCGGGGAAGGGCTGCCAGATGGCGCTTCGCTTATCACACAACGGTAAGCGTGGCGCCACTCGGCATACAGCAGATTACAGGTTGAACGTACCGAAAGAGACGTTCATGTTGCTGAAGAGAGCGATGACTTTATTGATCAGTTTCATGTTGGTATCCCAATTTTGCTGGAGTTAATTATGTGACACACATCACAAAAAGAAGTCTACTCCTCAATTTTTAACCGATCAATATTTTTGTGATGAAAATCACAAAATATTAAAACACCTTTTCAGTTACATAAAATCTGAAACGCAGCCATAAAAAAAGCCAGTCTGGAATCCAGACTGGCTTTTGTGCTTTTCAAGCCGGTGTTACATCGCTTTTTTGGTTAACTCGATAACGCGAAGTTTCGCGATCGCTTTAGCCAGCTCAGCTGAGGCCTGTGCGTAATCCACGTCGCCATGAGAGCTCTTAATGTGCTCTTCTGCTTTACGCTTCGCTTCCAGAGCTCGTGCTTCGTCGAGATCCTGTCCACGAATAGCGGTATCAGCAAGAACGGTCACACTACCAGGCTGCACTTCAAGAATGCCGCCGGACAGATAGATAAACTCTTCATGACCGAACTGTTTTACGATGCGGATCATACCAGGCTTAATGGCGGTGAGCAGCGGGGCGTGCCCTGGGAAAATACCCAGTTCACCTTCACTGCCCGTTACCTGGATTTTCTCGACCAGACCAGAGAACATTTGTTGCTCTGCGCTGACGACGTCCAGGTGGTAAGTCATTGCCATATCACCCTCCGATTAAGGCGTTAAAGTTTTTTGGCTTTCTCGACAGCTTCATCGATGGTGCCAACCATATAGAACGCCTGCTCTGGCAGGTGATCGTATTCGCCTTCCATGATGCCTTTAAAGCCACGGATGGTATCTTTCAGCGATACGAATTTACCCGGAGAACCGGTAAAGACTTCTGCAACGAAGAACGGCTGGGACAGGAAGCGCTGGATCTTACGCGCACGTGCTACCACCAGTTTGTCTTCTTCAGACAGTTCGTCCATACCCAGGATCGCGATGATGTCTTTCAGTTCCTGGTAACGCTGCAGGATGGACTGAACGCCACGCGCGGTGTCGTAGTGTTCCTGACCAACAACCAGTGGATCCAGCTGACGGCTGGTAGAGTCCAGCGGGTCAACGGCCGGGTAGATACCCAGAGACGCGATCTGACGGCTCAGTACCACGGTTGCATCTAAGTGAGCAAAGGTGGTGGCTGGAGATGGGTCAGTCAAGTCATCCGCAGGTACGTATACCGCCTGAACGGAGGTGATAGAACCGGTTTTGGTAGAAGTGATACGTTCCTGCAGAACGCCCATCTCTTCCGCCAGAGTCGGCTGATAACCTACCGCTGATGGCATACGGCCCAGCAGTGCAGATACTTCAGTACCGGCCAGGGTGTAACGGTAGATGTTATCAACGAACAGCAGTACGTCACGACCTTCGTCACGGAACTTCTCAGCCATAGTCAGGCCGGTCAGTGCCACACGCAGACGGTTTCCTGGTGGTTCGTTCATCTGGCCGTAAACCAGGGATACTTTATCCAGAACGTTGGAGTCGGTCATTTCGTGGTAGAAGTCGTTACCCTCACGAGTACGCTCACCCACACCAGCAAACACGGAGTAACCGGAGTGCTCGATCGCGATGTTACGGATCAGCTCCATCATGTTTACGGTTTTACCCACACCAGCACCACCGAACAGACCAACTTTACCGCCCTTAGCGAACGGACAAATCAGGTCCATAACCTTGATACCGGTTTCCAGCAGATCCTGGGAGTTGGCCAAATCTTCGTAGCTTGGCGCCGGACGGTGAATTGCCCAACGTTCTTCTTCGCCGATGTCGCCTTTCATGTCGATTGGTTCACCCAATACGTTCATGATGCGGCCCAGGGTAGCTTTACCTACCGGTACTTCAATCGGGTGATCCAGGTCGATCACTTTCAGGCCGCGACGCAGACCATCAGAGGTCCCCATCGCGATACAGCGAACCACGCCACCGCCCAGCTGTTGCTGAACTTCCAGCACCAGCTTATCGGTACCGTTTTCTACCTCAAGAGCGTTGTACACTTTCGGTACGGCATCCTGAGGGAACTCGACGTCCACTACGGCGCCGATTACCTGGATAATCTTTCCAGTAGCCATCTTGAATCCTCTACGTAATTCGTAAACCTAGCTTAAACCGCGGAGGCTCCCGAAACGATCTCGGTGAGTTCCTGAGTGATGCTGGCCTGACGAGCCTTGTTGTATACCAACTGCAGCTCTTTGATCAGGCTACCGCCGTTATCGGTTGCGGCTTTCATCGCTACCATTCGTGCGGCCTGCTCGCTGGCCAGGTTTTCCACGACGCCCTGATAAACTTGCGATTCCACATAACGGCGCAGCAAGGTATCAAGCAGCACTTTTGGATCGGGTTCATACAGGTAATCCCAAGATTTTTTCTTCAGCTCACCGTCATCGGAAGGCGGTAACGGCAGCAGCTGAACGATCTGTGGTTCCTGAGACATCGTATTGACAAATTTGTTGCTGACAATGTACAGCTTGTCCAAACGACCTTCGTCGTAGGCTTGCAGCATCACTTTCACCGGCCCGATCAGATCCGACAGAGAAGGTTTATCCCCCATGCCGGTCACCTGGGCAACCACGTTGCCGCCCACGGAACCAAAGAAAGAGGCCGCTTTTGAGCCAATCAGCGCTAAATCAGTTTCAACGCCTTTTTCAGACCAGCCTTTCATCTCTGCCAACAGCTTCTTGAACAGGTTGATGTTCAAGCCGCCACAGAGACCACGGTCAGTAGACACCACCAGATACCCGACGCGCTTAACGTCACGCTCATCCAGGTACGGGTGCTTATATTCCAGATTACCCAACGCAAGGTGACCAATCACTTTGCGCATGGTCTCTGCATAAGGACGGCTGGCCGCCATGCGTTCCTGCGATTTACGCATTTTGGAGGCGGCGACCATTTCCATCGCTTTAGTGATCTTTTGCGTGTTTTGCACGCTCGCGATCTTACTACGTATCTCTTTTGCGCCGGCCATCTCTGCTTCTCCTCATTGCCAGACGGCCTGCTGTCTTTCAACAGCAGGACCGTTAGGCGTTACCAGGACTGGGTTTTCTTGAAGGTCTCGAGGATAGCTTTCAGCTTGCCCTCGATCTCATCGTTGAAATTGCCAGTTTGGTTGATGTGGTTCAGCAACTCGGCATGCTCGCGGTCTGCGTAAGCAACCAGAGCGGCTTCGAAGCTCACGACTTTCGCGACTTCAACGTCGTTCAGGTAGCCACGTTCTGCGGCAAACAGCACCAGAGACTGTTGTGCGACGGACATCGGCGCATACTGTTTCTGTTTCAGCAGCTCGGTCACTTTCTGACCGTGGCTCAGCTGTTTGCGGGTCGCATCATCCAGATCGGAAGCGAACTGAGAGAACGCAGCCAGTTCACGATACTGTGCCAGCGCGGTACGAATACCACCGGACAGTTTTTTCATGATCTTGGTTTGCGCTGCACCGCCCACACGGGATACAGAGATACCCGGGTTAACTGCCGGACGAATACCGGAGTTAAACAGGTTGGATTCCAGGAAGATCTGACCATCGGTAATCGAGATTACGTTGGTCGGAACGAACGCGGAAACGTCACCTGCCTGGGTTTCAATGATCGGCAGAGCGGTCAGTGAACCGGTTTTACCTTTGACTTCACCTTTGGTGAAGGCTTCAACGTAGTCGGCGTTAACACGCGCAGCACGCTCCAGCAAACGGGAGTGGAGGTAGAATACGTCGCCTGGGTAAGCTTCACGACCTGGTGGACGACGAAGCAGCAGGGAGATCTGACGATAAGCGACAGCCTGTTTGGACAGGTCATCGTAAACAATCAGTGCATCTTCACCGCGGTCACGGAAGTATTCACCCATCGCACAACCGGCATAAGGTGCCAGGTATTGCAGTGCAGCGGATTCAGACGCGGTCGCAACCACAACGATGGTGTTAGCCAATGCGCCGTGCTCTTCCAGTTTGCGCACCACGTTAGCGATGGTGGACGCTTTCTGGCCGATAGCCACGTAAACACATTTGATGCCGGAGTCGCGTTGGTTGATGATCGCATCGATGGCCAGAGCGGTTTTACCGGTCTGACGGTCACCGATCACCAGCTCACGCTGACCACGGCCGATTGGGATCATCGCATCAACAGATTTGTAGCCAGTCTGAACCGGCTGATCTACGGATTGACGCTCGATAACACCAGGGGCGATAGCTTCAACCGGGGAGAAACCGTCGTTATCAACCGGGCCTTTACCGTCGATAGGTGCGCCCAGGGTGTTAACTACACGGCCCAGCAGGCCACGGCCAACCGGAACTTCCAGAATACGGCCGGTACATTTTACCTTCATGCCTTCGGCCAGATCCGCGTACGGACCCATAACCACGGCACCTACGGAGTCGCGCTCCAGGTTCAATGCGATTGCGTAACGGTTGCCTGGCAGCGCGATCATTTCGCCCTGCATAACTTCGGCCAGACCGTGAACGCGGATGATCCCGTCACTGACGGAAACAATAGTACCTTCATTGTGAGCTTCGCTCACCACATTGAACTGAGCAATGCGCTGCTTGATCAGTTCGCTGATTTCGGTGGAATTCAGTTGCATGCTCCAGTCCCCTTAAGACTGCAAGACGTCTGCCAGGCGCTCGAGACGGCCACGTACGCTGCCATCGATCACCAGATCACCGGCACGGATAATGACACCGGCCAGTACAGACTTGTCAATTTTGCAATTCAGCTTAACTTTGCGTGACAGACGTTTTTCCATCGCAGCGGCAATTTTAGCCTGCTGTTCGTCGTTAAGTACGCTCGCAGAGAGCACTTCGACTTCGACGGTGGATTCCAGCAAAGCGCGCAGTTCGATGAACTGCTGCAGCACCGCGGGAAGAACCAGTAAACGTCCATTTTCGGCCATTACACGGATAAAGTTCTGGCCATGTTCGTCGAGCTGCTCGCCACAAACAGCGATGAACGTTTTGGACAGCGTCTCCGGCGCGACAGCACCAGACAGCAGTTCAGAAATTTGTTCATTGCGAGTGGCAACAGCGGCAAACGCCAGCATATCCTGCCAGCGTTCTACGCTTTGGTGCTCAACGGCAAAGTCAAAAGCTGCTTTGGCGTAGGGGCGAGCTACAGTTACAAATTCAGACATCAGCCCCTCCCTCCTTACAGTTCAGCGACCAGTTTATCAACGATGTCGCTGTTAGCAGCTTCATCCACGGAACGTTCGATGATCTTCTCGGCGCCGGCAATTGCCAGCATCGCGACTTGCTTACGCAACTCTTCACGAGCGCGCTTACGTTCGGCTTCGATCTCAGCCTGAGCCTGCGCCACGATTTTGTTACGTTCCTGCTCGGCTTCGGCTTTCGCTTCATCCATGATCTGAGCTTTGCGTTTGTTTGCTTGCTCGATGATCACCTGAGCTTCTGCTTTAGCAGTTTTCAGCTGGTCGGTCGCATTGGCTTGCGCTAAGTCCAAATCTTTTTTGGCACGCTCTGCAGAAGCGAGACCGTCAGCAATTTCTCCCTGACGCTTCTCGATGGCTGCCATAATCGGCGGCCATACATACTTCATGCAGAACCAGACAAACAGAACGAACGCGATGGCCTGGCCGAGGATTGTTGCGTTAAGATTCACAGCACAATGCCTCTTTAAAAGTTAATAGTGTGGTTTCAGTGTAGAGAACTTCTCTACTTACGCGACAGCAAACATCACGTACAGACCCAGACCAACAGCGATCATCGGGATGGCGTCAACCAGACCCATAACGATAAAGAACTGTGTACGCAGCAGAGGAATCAGGTCAGGCTGACGTGCAGCGCCTTCCAAGAATTTACCACCCAGGATGCCGATACCGATCGCAGCACCGATTGCCGCTAACCCCATCATAATAGCGGCAGCCATGTACAGCAGATCCATATTCAGGTTTTCCATGACAGTCTCCAGTTTGTTTCAATAAAAACGTAGTAGTGGTGGTAAAAAAATCAGTGCTCTTCAGACGCCATCGACAGATAGACGATCGTCAGAACCATGAAGATAAAGGCTTGCAGCGTAATGATCAGGATGTGGAAAATGGCCCATGGCACATTCAGAATCCACTGTGACCACCACGGCAGAAGACCCGCGATCAGAATGAAAATCAGCTCACCCGCATACATGTTGCCGAACAGTCGCAGACCGAGAGAAACCGGTTTGGACAGCAGGCTTACGCCTTCCAGGATCAAGTTGACCGGAATGAACGCCCAGTGGTTGAACGGCTGCAAGGTAAGCTCTTTCACGAAGCCGCTTACGCCTTTCATTTTGATGCTGTAGAAAAGAATCAGGATGAATACGCCCAGCGCCATCGACAGGGTGATATTCACGTCAGCAGACGGAACCACACGCAGTGCAGGCAGGCCGAGAACATGCTCACCGATGTACGGCAGCAGGTCGATAGGCAGAAGGTCCATCAGGTTCATCAGGAAGACCCAGACGAAGACAGTCAGTGCCAACGGAGCAATCAGCTTGCTCTTACCGTGGTACATGTCTTTGACGCTGCCATTAACGAAGCCGATGACCAATTCGATAGCCGTCTGGAATTTCCCTGGAACACCGCTGGTCGCCTTTTTAGCAACGCTACGGAACATGGCCAGGAACAACAGACCCAACACCACCGAGAAGAACATGGAGTCAATGTTGAGCGTCCAGAAGGTGGCCGGGGCGTTATGCGGATCCACCAGCGAGAATGTACGCAGGTCCATCTGAAGGTTCGTCAGATGGTGACCTATGTAATCCTGCGGCGTCATATTTTCTGAAGCCATGATGCCTTTTACCCTTTGTTGTTGATTACAGCTGGCGCCAGAACTTGTACCACCAGCACCAAAACCCACGTCGCGATCAGCGGCAAAAATACCACTTTGAAAACAGCCAGCGCCACCACCAGAAAGGTAAAGGTCAGCAACACCTTACACACTTCACCAAGAGCGAAGGACCAGGCCACGCGGCCTTTGGCAGGTGTATGCGCCTGATGACGCCAGGCAAAAATCATAAACAACATGTTTGGCAAAACCACTGCCAAACCTCCACAAACTGCGGAGATGCCCCAGAAGGGGTCTTTGAGGCAGAACAGCAGTCCACTTGCTATCACAGCCAGAAACTGAATGAACAGAAGCTTACGAGCAACGTTTCGACTCAAGAGCGACACTGACATCACGTTTTTACTCCTGCTCCCTTCGAGGTATGTCGCGTGTCGTATAAAACGTTCTTTAAGGCTCAGAGTCAAGCATCAAAAAGCGGTCAAATTATACGGTGCGCCCCCGTGAATTCAAACATTAAGTAGCGAAAAGGTGAATAAATGTTTAAATAATTTTCCCCAGCGCTCTTTTTTAACTTTTCGCCAAACATTGAACAGTTTGGCTAAACTGCAAACAGCGCGGAAACGTTGAATACAAAGCGTGCACAAGATCACAAAATAAGCATTTACGATAAGGTCATATTTATCAAATCAATAAATCGGTTTATTTCATCTTTATGATATTAAAGATAAATGACAGTAACTATTTTCAAAACAGTCCTGTACACAACAAAAACCACTCATTGACATTTTTAATAAAACTTTAACAACACTTCTCGTTACTGAATTCGACTTTTAGCAGGCTGATATTTTCAGTGTTGACTATCTTTTGGCTTAACCATAGAAATCAGGTTAACTTCAGGAAAACCCACTGTAACAACATGGTTAAAATCAATTCAGAGAAACACCTTTCATAACGCTGATTTTTAACACTCCGGGATCAGCACGAATTACACATTTTTTATTATATTTTTAAAAATTGTTTGGCTTAATTATCACCAAATGCCGTTCGCCATCGAGTTGCGGTACCCGCAGCTTAACAATGGATTCGACGGTATATCCATCAGGGAGTTGGGCGATTTCATCATCAGGAACCAGGCCTTTGAGCGCATAAAAACGCCCCTCTTGCGCGGGCAAATGCTTACACCAACTGACCATATCGTTGAGCGAGGCAAACGCGCGGCTAATGACCCCGTCGAACGGCGGCTCTGACGGGAACTCTTCTACCCTGCTCTGGACCGGCTCAATGTTATTGAGCTTCAATTCATGCTGTACCTGACGCAGGAAGCGAACACGTTTCCCCAGACTGTCCAGCAGCGTGAACTGGCACTCAGGCCGCACGATGGACAATGGAATACCCGGTAAACCAGGGCCGGTACCCACATCAATGAAACGCTCACCCTGCAGGTGAGGTGCAACCACAATACTGTCGAGAATATGGCGAATCAGCATCTCGTTGGGATCGCGTACTGACGTAAGGTTGTACGCCTTATTCCATTTGTTCAGCATATCGACATAGGCCACCAGCTGATTTTTCTGGTGATCGGTGAGCGAAATACCTGCTTCATCCAGCAGACGAGAGAGTTTGTTGAGCACGGTGAATACCTGTTGAAGGACTGACTGGCGGGTGGCGCTGCGCTTACCCGCCCTACGGAATTAGGTAGGCCCGGTAAGCGTAGCGCCACCGGGCAATTTTTCAAGGAATTAAGCGCTGCGGCGCAGCATACCTTGTTTCTTCAGCCACACCAGCAGTATAGAAATCGCGGCGGGCGTCACACCTGAGATGCGCGATGCCTGACCAATCGACACAGGTTTATGATCGTTCAGCTTGGCGATCACTTCGTTGGACAGCCCCGTCACCTGACGGTAATCCAACACCGCAGGCAGCAGCGTGTTCTCGTTACGCTGTTGTCTTTCGATTTCATCCTGCTGACGCGCAATATAACCTTCGTATTTGACCTGGATTTCGACCTGCTCGGCCGCTTCGGCGTCGTCCAGACCTGGCGCGAACGGTGTCATCTGCACCAGTTTCTCATAGGTCATTTCCGGGCGGCGTAGCAGATCTTCCCCGCTAGCTTCTCGTGAGAGTGGCGCAGTCAAGTGAGCGTTCACTTCGGCTACGGATTCAGTCAAAGGATTCACCCAGGACGTTTTCAGACGCTGGCGTTCGCTTTCGATACGCTCCAGCTTCTGGTTGAAACGCGCCCAGCGTTCATCATCGACCAGACCCAGCTCGCGGCCCATTTCAGTCAGACGCAAATCGGCGTTGTCTTCACGCAGCATCAGACGATATTCCGCCCGTGAGGTGAACATCCGGTACGGTTCTTTGGTACCGAGAGTGCTGAGATCGTCAACCAACACGCCCAGATAGGCCTGATCGCGACGTGGTGCCCAACCCTCTTTTTCCGCCGAGAAGCGCGCAGCGTTAAGACCTGCAAGCAGACCCTGAGCAGCGGCCTCTTCGTATCCGGTGGTGCCGTTGATTTGTCCGGCAAAGAACAGACCCTGGATAAATTTGCTTTCCAGCGTCGGTTTCAAATCGCGTGGATCGAAGAAATCGTACTCAATAGCGTAGCCAGGACGAACGATTTTTGCGTTCTCCATGCCCTGCATTGAGCGAACAATTTGCATCTGTACATCGAACGGCAGGCTGGTGGAAATGCCGTTCGGGTAAATTTCGTTGGAGGTAAGACCTTCCGGCTCCAGGAAGATCTGGTGCTGGTTACGATCGGCAAAGCGCATGACTTTGTCTTCGATCGACGGACAATAGCGCGGCCCGATCCCTTCGATCACACCTGCATACATTGGGCTTCGATCGAGGTTATTACGGATCACATCATGGGTTTTTTCATTGGTGTGCGTGATGTAACACGGCACCTGCTGAGGATGCTGAGAAGCAGAACCCATGAACGAGAAGACGGGCATCGGGTTGTCGCCGTGCTGTTCAGCCAGCACGCTAAAATCGATGGTACGAGCGTCGATACGCGGAGGCGTACCGGTTTTCAGACGGCTGACGCGCAGCGGCAGTTCACGCAGACGGCGAGACAGCGAAATGGATGGCGGATCGCCTGCACGGCCACCGCTGTAGTTATCCAGGCCGATGTGAATTTTGCCATCGAGGAACGTCCCGACCGTTAGTACAACGGATTTAGCGCGGAACTTCAGGCCCATCTGGGTAACGGCACCCACGACACGATCGTTCTCAACGATAAGATCTTCAACCGCCTGCTGGAAGATCATCAGGTTCGGTTGGTTTTCCAGTGCGGTACGCACAGCCTGGCGGTAAAGCACGCGGTCTGCCTGAGCACGAGTGGCTCGTACAGCGGGGCCTTTGCTGGCGTTTAGTATCCTAAACTGAATACCGGCCTGATCGATCGCTTTCGCCATCAAGCCGCCTAAAGCATCGACTTCTTTTACCAGGTGTCCTTTCCCAATGCCGCCAATCGCCGGATTACAGGACATTTGTCCCAGCGTGTCGATATTGTGTGTCAAAAGCAGAGTCTGTTGACCCATACGCGCTGCGGCCATTGCTGCCTCAGTGCCTGCATGACCCCCGCCAATGATGATGACGTCAAAAGGATCCTGATAAAACATGCTTTCCTGCCTTGCGTAAAGCGGTTTGAAAATGGATTTAAGCCCGGGCCGTGGATTCTACTCAAGTTTAGTCTTTCGAGAAAGCATTGGGATCTTGGCTATTAAAAAGAAGATCTTCTTATTTAGAGATCTGTTTTACTATGATCTCTTATTAGGATCGCCATCTTCTGTGGATAAGCGGGATCTCGTAAGAAAGATCATAAGGTTAGAAAGGATCGTTTGCTGTGAATGATCGGTGATCCTGCCGCGTATAAGCTGGGGTTAGATCCGGTACTTATACACAGCTCAAAAACCGAGCAAGAGTTATACGTTGGATAACTACCGCTTAATCCAAGCTTTTAACCAGACTTATCCACATCTGATCGCGTGATCTTTAATCGTTATTGAGTAAATTTTTCCATTCACCCAGCCATTCTTCTGCTGGATCCTCTGGAATATCGTGATCGAGGATGTTGATCTTCAGCGTTTGGCCGATCTGTTTTGCCCCACAGGATGCGATCGCGGCTTCTACTTTCTCTACCGCACCGCAAAATGTGTCGTATTCACGACTACCAATCCCAATCGCGCCAAAACGCACGGCTGACAGGTCTGGAAGCTGTTCGAGAAGCTCATCATAGAGAGGCTGCAGGTTATCCGGGATATCACCGGCACCGTGCGTGGAGGTGATCAGCAGCCAGATCCCATCAGACGGGAGATCTTCCAGTAACGGACCATGCAGTGTTTCGGTTGAGAATCCGGCGTCTTCAAGCTTTTCCGCCAGGTGTTCTGCAACATATTCCGCGCCGCCAAGAGTACTGCCACTGATAAGAGTAATATCTGCCATGATCGCTCGCTCATATAAAGAGGGGAACATCATACGCTGTGAGCGAGCTGGGATCTACCTGTGGAAAATGTGGTAATTAAATTGCCCCGCTAAGGGCGAATGGTACGCATGATAGGGTTCTGCAGGGAGATCAGCGTCTCGGTGGACTGAATTTCATCAATTGTTTGGATCTTGTTGATAAGTACCTGCTGGAGGGCGTCGATCGACCGGCACATTACCTTAATAAAGATGCTGTAGTGCCCGGTGGTGTAATAGGCTTCAGTGACTTCTTCCAGGCTTTCGAGGCGGGCTAGTGCGGAGGGGTAATCTTTTGCGCTTTTCAGAATAATGCCAATAAAGCAGCACACGTCATACCCAAGTTGTTTTGGACTGACGTCGATCCGCGCCCCGGTAATAATTCCCGCCTGTTTCATTTTCTCTACGCGAACGTGAATTGTGCCTGGGCTGACGCCGAATTGTTTGGCCAGTTCCGCATAGGCGGTACGGGCATTGGCCATTAACGCTTCCAGGATGCCGCGATCCAGATTGTCGATCTGATAATTTTCCATAGGTTTTTCTTATGATGATTGAGTAATCCTTCTATTTTAGCGCCTTATTTTAGCGAATCAAAAGTGAAGCTGGCTTTTTGTTGTTTGATTATTGAATTGAGTGCCGTTTTTGTTGCTTAATCAATATCAACAGGACGCAGGAGTATAAAAATGAAAACCGCTTACATCGCAAAACAACGCCAGATCAGTTTCGTTAAATCCCATTTCTCACGTCAGCTCGAAGAGAAGCTTGGCCTGATTGAAGTCCAGGCTCCGATTCTTAGCCGTGTCGGCGATGGGACGCAGGACAACCTGTCTGGTTGCGAAAAAGCGGTACAGGTAAAAGTGAAAACCTTGCCAGACGCTCAGTTCGAAGTGGTTCATTCACTCGCGAAATGGAAGCGTCAGACACTGGGACAACACGACTTCAGCACGGGCGAAGGGCTCTACACGCACATGAAAGCCCTTCGCCCCGATGAAGACCGCCTGACGGCCATTCACTCCGTTTACGTTGACCAGTGGGACTGGGAACGTGTTATGGGTGATGGTGAACGCCACCTGGGTACGCTGAAATCGACCGTAGAAGCGATCTACGCGGGGATCAAAGCGACCGAAGCGGCGGTGAGTGAAGAGTTTGGTCTGGCACCGTTCCTGCCAGACGCGATCCATTTTGTTCATAGTCAGGATCTGCTGAGCCGTTTCCCGGATCTCGATGCCAAAGGCCGTGAGCGAGCAATCGCTAAAGAGCTGGGCGCCGTCTTCCTGATCGGTATCGGTGGCAAGCTGTCTGACGGTCAACGCCACGACGTCCGTGCCCCAGACTATGATGACTGGAGTACCCGCGATGAGCGTGAACTGGCTGGTCTGAACGGCGATATTTTAGTGTGGAACCCGATTCTGGAAGATGCGTTCGAGCTTTCTTCAATGGGCATTCGGGTGGACGCCGACGCGCTGAAGCGCCAGCTGGCGACAACGGGGGATGAAGATCGCCTGAAGCTCGAATGGCACCAGGCCCTGCTGCGCGGCGAAATGCCGCAAACTATCGGTGGAGGTATCGGCCAGTCGCGTCTGACAATGCTGTTGCTGCAACTTTCCCATATCGGACAAGTACAATGTGGCGTGTGGCCGCAGCAGGTTCGTGAAAGCGTCGGTTCCTTGCTGTAATCCTAACGCCGCCAACGTCTGACCAGGCGGCTACGCAACCCGGTATCAAAGCGCCAGATATGATCGAAGATGCGCATGATGCCGGGTTTTCCATGTTGTGACATGGCGACAGCGTGAAAACGATGCTGTTGATCCCGCTGTAACGATTTCACCTTCGCGACCACGTCATCCGGCAGCCGCTGGGCAATAAAATCGGAAATCACCACCGCATCCGCGTCATACCAGTCTCCGCCCTGCATGCGTTCTGCGATGGCGCGAAAACAGCTGGCGATGTCGGTGCCGCCACGAAAACGCTGGCTCAAAAAGCGGATCGCCTGCTCAATACCTTGCTCTCCTGTCAGCTCGTATCCCACCACTTCACTGGAAAACAACATAATAAAGCAGCGGCGCCGATCGGCGAGGGCCACGCGCATAAGCGCCAGGCAAAAGGCTTTGGCGCACTGTTCGTTAAAGCCACCCATCGACCCGGAAGTATCGACGCAGACGATAAATGGCCCACGCGGCTGCTCGTCAAAATCCTGATGAACGACCGGGCGCTGACTGATTTTCTCGCGCCAGGACTCACCGTGCAGGCGATAGGTCAGGAGCTGTTTCTCCACCAGCCTACGGTAGAATTCATATTCCAGCTCGGTGATGCCCAGCGTCGCCAGCTCCGTCGGCAGAAGGCGCAGGATATCATCGCTCTGCTGCAGGCCGTCGACCTGTTCCGGCACCGTCGCCGGTTCGCGCACCAGGGTGCGGAAGGTCTCCATCGGCGCATCTTTCTTCGGCACTGACTTTGCTTCCCGCGAACGGCCAAGTTGTTCAGCGATCTGCATCAGCTCGGGTTGTTGTGCCAGAAAATCGCCATATTTAACGATCAGCTGATAGTCGCCGCGCCGGATCTGCCCGGCGCTCATATCCCAAAGACGCCCGGCTGAGTTTTCGTTTTCCACCAGCACCTGCTCCAGCTGGCCGCTTAGGGTCATCCGCTCCTGAACTTCACTGAGTAACTGTTCGCGTTCTTCTTCCAGAAGCTGCTGATTGAGCGAAGTAGTCTGTACCACCAGGCTGAGTCGCCATCGCTGTAAAAAGAGCGTATGCAGCGCGGGTGTAAAGCTGGCGTTGTCCGTGACCAACTGATGAGCCTGGGCTGCATAAGGAGAATGCACTTTATCGAGTAGTGTCAGGATCTGCGGGAGCTGGATGATGAATTGTGCGGTCGAGAGCCGTTGGCTTTGCTGATAACACACCACTTCTTCAGTCAGTTCCGGCGGGACTTCGGTCTCTTTTAGCCGGCGGCGAAGATTATCCCGCCAGCGCGGAAGATCGTCAGTGACAGCCTTTTTTATACGGGGAAACTTTTCAAAGAATGCTGCCAGCTGAGGCGAGGCGAGCAAGGTGAGCAGGATCTCCTCGATCATCCCCTCCTCTCCGACTGCCAGCATCACATTGAGCGTATCCAGAGTTAGCATTGACGCGCCTGTTTGATCTGCGCGCTGACATCCTGCAGGCTGGCTTCGATACGACCTAACCAGTCGCTATGAATAAAGAGACATTTTTGTTGTTCGCTGAAGCGCGTGTGCTGCTGGTGCCATTCAGTATCGAGTGCTTCGAGCTGCTGTTTTATCTCTTCCGGAACATTCTCCGAGGCATTCCCAGGCAACGCGAGACGAGAGCCTTGTAAACTCACATCGCGGATCACCAGATGCAAGCTGGTATCCACTTCCAGATTCAGTACCTGGGCAAAGCCAATACCGTTTAGCTTTCCGCGGATTTCGCCGTTTTTGTCCAGCCACTGTGACAGCGCGTCGCGCTCAATGGTAATGTGCACCACCTGCATATCGTGGAGTTTTAACGGTTGCTGGAGCAAGAGTGTCAGCGAGGTTTCCGTCAGTTCGGTGGGTAACTCGTAGTGAGGTTTACGCGAAAACATCCCGCCGAGGCGGCTGACCTTCAGCGCCGTTTTGTCACTTTGCTGCTGCTGAAGCTGAATGCGTCGCTGAGTAATAGCGCCCAACTGGGTGAGCATCGCCTGCTGCCCCCACGCGTGCCCGGTCATCAAAACGTCCAGCTGTTGCTGCATCAAATGCATACCTTCGCCGTCGTGCCACAGACAATCTTTTAACAGGATAAGATCGATAGGGGCGACAGCATCCCGTCCACTGAATAATGCGCTGGCCTGCAACAGACGAATGGCTTTTTTCCAGCGACGATCCGAGACATAAGGCGCAGCAGGTAATACATCCAGCTGCTGGCGCAGCATGAAGATCAGCTCAAAAACGGCGTCGGGAAGTTTCACCTTACCGATATCCTGTTGCCACTGTTGATACTCTTCGTCTGTCACCTGTAGCGACGGCGCAACCGGATTTTCATTCTCATCCTGCTGGCTTATCAATAAAGAGCGGAAGTTCGACTTGTCCTGCACTTTATCCAGCCACAGGCGAATTAGCATTCGGTCATACAGCGCTTCGAGGCTGCTGTCGGCTTCAGGAAGTTCGTTGGATGCGGCCACCAGCAGACGCATCGGGATTTTTTCCTCGAACGCGCCGTTACGAAAACGGCGTTCGTTGATAGCGGTAAGCAGGGTGTTCAGTATCGCCGGGCCAGCTTTCCAAATCTCATCCAGAAACACGATTTCAGCTTCGGGGAGATAGCCCGCCGTTAAGCGCTGATAACGCCCCTCATCTTTCAGGGCCTGAATCGAGAGCGGGCCAAACACCTCTTCCGGGGTGGAAAAACGGGTCATCAGATATTCAAAGGCGCGCGCGTTCTGGAAAGCAAATTTAAGTCGGCGAGCAATCAGGCTTTTAGCAATGCCGGGCGGACCGAGCAGGAACACACTTTCACCGCTGAGCGCTGCCAACAAACAGAGCCTAATCGCGTGGCTGCGTTCGAAAAGGCCTTTCTCCAGCGCACCGCTGAGGCGGGAAATTCTTTCTGCTAATAAATGTGAGTGAGCCATAATTGTGTTGCATCCTTTCGGAGTCGTCGCAGCTAATTGATGCGAGTATAGACGTTTCAGCATGGGCTGGTAATAGACTGAAGTGCGGCACTATTTTCTTTGCGCTACATTAATGTGGTTGCATTTAGGGGTACGATCTTGCGATTAATCGTGCATACTGTGCGCCTTTTTGTGGGCCAAGGGACTAAGCACACATTTGTTATACAACGAAAAGACTAGTCTATGAGCACTGATAATAAGCAATCATTACGCGCTATAACGCTTGCGGCCATTGGGGTTGTGTACGGTGATATCGGTACCAGCCCGCTCTATACGCTTCGCGAATGTCTATCCGGTCAGTTTGGTTTTGGTGTTGAACGTGACGCCGTTTTTGGCTTTTTGTCACTTATATTTTGGCTGCTGATCCTGGTCGTCTCGGTTAAATATCTCTCTTTCGTCATGCGTGCAGATAACGCCGGTGAAGGTGGGATCCTGACGCTCATGTCCCTTGCCGGGCGCAATACCTCGGCAAAAATGACCTCGTTCCTGGTGATTATCGGCCTGATTGGCGGCAGCTTCTTCTATGGAGAAGTGGTTATCACCCCGGCGATTTCGGTCCTCTCAGCGATAGAGGGGCTGGAGATTATCGCGCCGCAGCTGGATACTTGGGTGGTGCCGCTCGCCATTATTGTGCTGACATTGCTGTTCGCGATTCAGAAGCACGGTACGGGGCTGGTGGGTAAGCTGTTTGCGCCGATTATGCTGGCCTGGTTCCTGATCCTGGCGGCGCTCGGGCTGCGCGGTATTCTTTCCAACCCGGAAGTGCTGCAGGCGCTGAACCCAATGTGGGCGGTCCACTTCTTCCTCGAATACAAAACCGTGTCGTTTGTCGCGCTCGGCGCTGTCGTGCTGTCGATTACCGGTGTGGAAGCGCTGTACGCAGATATGGGCCACTTCGGTAAGCTGCCGATTCGTCTGGCCTGGTTCTCCGTGGTGCTGCCGTCTCTGGCACTGAACTACTTTGGCCAGGGCGCGCTGCTGCTCAAACATCCTGAAGCGATCAAGAACCCGTTCTTCCTGCTGGCCCCTGACTGGGCGCTGGTCCCGATGCTGATCCTCGCAACCCTGGCGACGGTGATTGCCTCACAGGCGGTTATTTCCGGCGTCTTCTCCCTGACGCGCCAGGCGGTTCGTCTGGGCTATCTGTCGCCGATGCGTATTATTCACACCTCGGAGATGGAATCCGGGCAGATCTACATTCCGTTCATTAACTGGCTGCTCTACTTTGCCGTGGTGATCGTGATTGTCAGCTTCGAGCACTCCAGCAACCTGGCGGCGGCGTACGGTATCGCCGTGACGGGCACGATGGTGCTGACCTCGATTCTCTCCACGACGGTGGCGTACCGGAACTGGCACTGGAACAAGTTCCTGGTGGCGCTGATTCTGGTCGGTTTCCTGTGTATCGATGTGCCGCTGTTCTCCGCAAACCTCGACAAAATCGTCTCCGGTGGCTGGCTGCCGCTGACCCTGGGTCTGGTGATGTTCCTGGTTATGACCACCTGGAAGAGCGAGCGCTTCCGCTTGCTGCGCCGTATGCATGAGCACGGTAACTCTCTGGAAGCGATGATCGCCTCGCTGGAGAAATCCCCGCCGGTACGCGTGCCGGGCACCGCGGTGTATATGTCGCGTGCGTTGAACGTTATCCCGTTTGCGCTGATGCACAACCTCAAGCACAACAAAGTACTGCACGAGCGCGTGATTCTGCTGACGCTGCGCACCGAAGATGCGCCTTATGTGCATAACGTTCGCCGCGTACAGATCGAGCAGCTTTCGCCGACCTTCTGGCGCGTGGTGGCGAGCTACGGCTGGCGTGAAACGCCAAACGTGGAAGAGGTATTCCACCGCTGTGGTCTTGAGGGGCTGAGCTGTCGAATGATGGAAACCTCGTTCTTTATGTCGCACGAGTCACTGATCGTCGGCAAACGTCCGTGGTATCTGCGTCTGCGCGGCAAGCTGTATCTCATTCTGCAACGTAACGCCCTGCGCGCGCCCGACCAGTTCGAAATCCCGCCTAACCGCGTGATTGAGCTAGGGACGCAGGTCGAGATTTAACATCCGCAATACCTTCCAAAAATGCCGGGTGGCGCTTCGCTTACCCGGCCTACTTTACCCGTAGGCCCGCGCAAGCGTAGCGCCGCAGGGCAATTCTGTTGCTCCCCATTTCACTTAGCGAAACGTTTCGACGTTGATCACAATTCTGTTACGTCATGATGGTTTTCTGAACACCGTTGAGATTAAACTTAATTCAGCGAAACGTTTCGCTAGTGGAGCAAGAAAATGAAGAAAGGTACGGTACTCAATTCTGAAATCTCGTCGGTTATTTCCCGTCTTGGGCATACCGATACGCTGGTGGTTTGCGATGCAGGCTTACCGGTTCCGCGCAGCACAACTCGTATTGATATGGCATTAACACAGGGCGTACCCTCGTTTATGCAGGTACTGAACGTGGTGACGGCGGAGATGCAGGTTGAGACGGCCATTCTCGCGACGGAAATCAAACAACATAATCCGCAGCTCCACGAAACGTTGCTTAGCCACATCGAGCAACTGCAACAACACCAGGGAAACACCATAGAAATTCGTTACACAACGCACGAACAATTCAAACAACAAACCGCAGACAGTCAGGCGGTGATTCGCAGCGGGGAATGCTCCCCGTATGCGAATATCATTCTCTGTGCTGGCGTCACCTTCTGAGGCCATCATGGACGCATTATTGCAACTCAAAGGGATCGATAAATCGTTCCCGGGCGTAAAAGCCCTCTCCGGCGCGGCGTTAAATGTTTACTCCGGGCGCGTCATGGCGCTGGTGGGTGAAAACGGCGCGGGCAAATCCACGATGATGAAAGTGCTCACCGGCATTTACGCCCGTGACGCCGGCACGCTGCTGTGGCTGGGGAAAGAGACCACCTTCACCGGGCCAAAATCCTCTCAGGAAGCCGGGATCGGTATCATCCATCAGGAACTGAACCTTATCCCGCAGCTCACCATTGCGGAAAACATCTTCCTCGGCCGCGAGTTCGTTAACCGCTTCGGCAAAATCGACTGGAAAAAGATGTACGCCGAAGCCGACATTCTGCTGGCGAAGCTGAACCTGCGCTTCAAAAGCGACCGTCTGGTCGGCGACCTGTCTATCGGCGATCAGCAGATGGTTGAAATCGCCAAGGTGCTGAGCTTCGAGTCGAAAGTCATCGTCATGGATGAACCGACCGATGCATTGACTGATACCGAAACCGAATCTTTATTCCGCGTTATTCGTGAGCTAAAAGCCCAGGGGCGCGGGATTGTCTATATCTCCCACCGCATGAAAGAGATCTTCGAAATTTGCGATGACGTGACGGTATTCCGCGACGGCCAGTTTATTGCCGAACGCGAAGTGTCGTCTCTGACCGAAGATTCGCTGATCGAGATGATGGTGGGACGTAAGCTCGAAGAACAATATCCCCGTCTCGACAAAGCACCGGGTGCTGTTCGCCTGAAGGTCGATAACCTGTGCGGGCCGGGCGTGCATGACGTCTCTTTCACTCTGCATCAGGGCGAAATTCTGGGCGTAGCGGGGTTGATGGGCGCGGGTCGTACCGAGCTGATGAAAGTGCTGTATGGCGCACTGCCGCGTGCCAGCGGGTACGTCACTCTCGACGGTCATGAAGTGGTCACCCGTTCTCCGCAGGATGGGCTGGCAAACGGCATCGTTTATATCTCCGAAGACCGTAAGCGCGACGGCTTAGTACTCGGGATGTCGGTGAAAGAGAATATGTCCCTGACGGCGCTGCGCTACTTCAGCCGCAGCGGCGGTAGCTTAAAGCACAAAGACGAACAGCAGGCGGTGAGTGATTTTATCCGTCTGTTTAACGTGAAAACCCCGTCGATGGAACAGGCGATTGGCCTGCTCTCTGGCGGTAATCAGCAGAAAGTGGCGATTGCCCGCGGCCTGATGACGCGTCCGAAAGTGCTGATCCTCGACGAGCCAACCCGTGGCGTAGACGTCGGCGCAAAGAAAGAGATTTATCAGCTGATTAACCAGTTCAAGGCTGACGGTCTGAGCATCATTCTGGTCTCTTCCGAGATGCCAGAAGTATTAGGCATGAGCGATCGCATTATGGTTATGCATGAAGGGCATCTCGGCGGTGAATTCACTCGCGAGCAGGCCACCCAGGAAGTTCTGATGGCTGCCGCTGTGGGCAAGCTTAATCGCGTGAATCAGGAGTAAGAAGATGACTACCCAGGCTGTTGCTGGTCGCCGCTATTTCACTAAAGCATGGCTGTTGGAACAAAAATCGCTGATCGCCCTGCTGGTGCTGATCGCGATTGTGTCGACCATGAGCCCGAACTTTTTTACCGTTAATAACCTGTTCAATATTCTTCAGCAGACATCCGTTAACGCCATTATGGCCGTAGGCATGACGCTGGTGATTTTGACGTCGGGAATCGACCTGTCCGTCGGTTCTCTGCTGGCGCTCACCGGCGCGGTGGCGGCCTCGATTGTAGGGATTGAGGTCAACGCGCTGGTGGCCATTGCGGCGGCGCTGGCGTTAGGTGCGGCAGTCGGTGCGGTCACCGGGATGATTGTGGCAAAAGGCCGTGTGCAGGCGTTCATCGCCACGCTGGTGATGATGCTGCTGCTGCGCGGTGTGACGATGGTTTACACCAACGGCAGCCCAGTCAATACCGGCTTTACCGACAACGCCGATCTGTTTGGCTGGTTTGGTATCGGTCGTCCGCTGGGTATTCCTACGCCGGTGTGGATTATGGGGATCGTCTTCCTGGCGGCGTGGTACATGCTGCACCACACTCGTCTGGGCCGTTATATCTATGCCTTGGGCGGTAACGAAGCGGCGACGCGTCTTTCCGGCATCAGCGTCAATAAAGTCAAAATTATCGTCTATTCCCTGTGCGGTCTGCTGGCATCGCTGGCGGGCATCATCGAAGTGGCGCGTCTCTCTTCTGCGCAGCCGACGGCGGGTACGGGATATGAGCTGGATGCGATTGCCGCGGTGGTGTTGGGCGGTACCAGCCTGGCGGGCGGCAAAGGTCGCATTGTTGGGACATTGATCGGCGCACTTATCCTTGGCTTCCTGAATAATGGTTTGAATTTATTAGGTGTTTCTTCCTATTACCAGATGATCGTTAAAGCAGTGGTGATTTTGCTGGCGGTTCTGGTAGACAACAAAAAACAGTAACTGACGACACTACAGGACATCTTGAATATGAACATGAAAAAACTGGCTACCCTGGTTTCTGCTGTGGCGCTGAGCGCTACCGTGAGTGCGAACGCAATGGCGAAAGACACCATCGCGCTGGTCATCTCTACGCTGAACAACCCGTTCTTCGTCTCACTGAAGGATGGCGCGCAGAAAGAAGCTGACAAACTGGGCTATAACCTGGTGGTTCTGGACTCACAGAACAACCCGGCGAAAGAGTTGGCCAACGTTCAGGACTTAACCGTTCGTGGCACCAAAATCCTGCTGATCAACCCAACTGATTCTGACGCGGTAGGTAACGCCGTGAAGATGGCAAACCAGGCGAAAATCCCGGTGATTACCCTGGACCGCGTGGCAACCAAAGGCGAAGTGGTCAGCCACATCGCATCTGATAACGTGCTGGGCGGCAAAATCGCCGGTGACTACATCGCCAAGAAAGCCGGTGAAGGCGCCAAAGTTATCGAACTGCAAGGTATCGCAGGGACCTCCGCAGCGCGTGAGCGTGGCGAAGGTTTCCAGCAGGCTGTTGCCGCGCACAAATTTAACGTCCTGGCCAGCCAGCCTGCTGACTTCGACCGTACTAAAGGCCTGAACGTCATGCAGAACCTGCTGACCGCGCATCCTGAAGTGCAGGCCGTATTCGCGCAGAACGACGAAATGGCACTGGGCGCGCTGCGTGCTCTGCAAACTGCCGGTAAATCTGATGTGATGGTCGTTGGTTTTGACGGTACGCCAGACGGAGAGAAAGCGGTAAATGATGGCAAACTGGCGGCGACTATCGCTCAGTTGCCAGAGCAGATTGGCGCGACGGGCGTTCAGACTGCGGATAAAGTGCTGAAGGGCGAGAAAGTCCAGGCTAAATATCCGGTTGACCTGAAGCTGGTCGTCAAGCAGTAATAAGCGATTCAGGCCGTCATTGATGGTCTGATGGACTACAAATAAAGAAAAGTGTGGCATACGCCACCGGGTCAAACCGGTGGCTTCTTTACTGGACACCTCAAACATGAAAACCGCAGTCAATCTCGTCGTCCTTGGCAGTATCAATGCCGATCACATTCTTAACCTTGACTCTTTCCCGACGCCTGGCGAAACCGTCACTGGCAATCAGTATCAGGTGGCTTTCGGCGGTAAAGGCGCAAACCAGGCGGTAGCAGCCGGGCGCAGCGGGGCGAACATCGCGTTTATTGCCTGTACGGGTGATGACAACACCGGCGAGCGTGTGCGTAAACAGCTGGAAAGCGACAATATCAATATTGCGCCGGTCAGCGTTGTGGAAGGTGAATCAACCGGCGTGGCGCTGATTTTCGTCAACGCACAAGGTGAGAATGTTATCGGTATTCATGCGGGAGCTAATGCGGCGCTGAATATTGAGCGTGTAGAAGAACAGCGTGGGCTGATTGCCAGCGCAGAAGCGCTGCTAATGCAGCTCGAGTCGCCGGTGGAAAGCGTGCTGGCGGCCGCGAAAATTGCACATGAAAATCATACCACTGTCGTACTTAACCCTGCTCCAGCGCGTCTATTATCAGACGAGTTGCTGGCGCTGGTGGACATCATCACCCCGAACGAAACGGAAGCTGAAAAGCTGACGGGCATTCGCGTGGAAAATGATGACGACGCGGCGCGTGCCGCCCAGGCACTGCACGACAAAGGTATCGGCACGGTCATCATTACGCTGGGCAGTCGTGGCGTATGGGCGAGCGTTAACGGCGAAGGTCGTCGCGTTCCCGGTTTTAAAGTTAAGGCCATTGATACCATCGCCGCGGGAGACACCTTTAACGGTGCGCTGGTTACGGCTCTGCTGGAAGGCAGTACGCTGGACAACGCCATTCGCTTTGCTCACGCTGCCGCTGCGATTGCGGTGACGCGTAAAGGGGCACAGCCTTCGGTTCCGTGGCGCAAAGAGATCGATGAATTTTTGAGTCAGCAGAGGTAACGTTTGGCCACAATGAAAGATGTCGCCCGTATGGCGGGCGTTTCTACCTCGACGGTTTCCCACGTCATTAATAACGATCGCTTTGTCAGCGAGGCCATTCGGGAAAAAGTCGAAGCTGCCGTCAAAGACCTCAACTATGCTCCTTCGGCGCTCGCGCGCAGTCTCAAACTTAATCAGACCCACACCATCGGTATGCTGATCACAGCCAGTACCAATCCTTTCTATTCTGAGCTGGTGCGCGGCGTGGAACGCAGCTGTTTTGAACGCGGTTACAGCCTGGTGTTATGTAACACCGAAGGTGACGAACAGCGCATGAACCGTAATCTGGAAACCCTGATGCAAAAGCGCGTCGACGGATTGCTGCTGCTGTGTACCGAAACGCACCAGCCCTCAAAAGAGATCATGCAGCGCTATCCTTCGGTTCCGACGGTGATGATGGACTGGGCACCCTTCGACGGGACCAGCGATCTGATTCAGGATAACTCGCTGCTGGGCGGCGATATGGCGACGCAACATCTGATCGATAAAGGCTACACCCGCATCGCCTGCATTACCGGGCCACTGGATAAAACCCCGGCGCGTTTGCGTCTTGAAGGGTATCTTGCGGCCATGGATCGCGCGGGCCTGCCGATTCCGGACGGGTATCGCATCACCGGTGATTTTGAATTTAACGGCGGTTTTGAAGCGATGCAAAAACTGCTGGCGCAGGACGTGCGACCGCAGGCGGTATTTATCGGCAACGATGCGATGGCTTTTGGCGCGTATCAGGCGCTGTATCAGGCGGGATTACGCGTTCCTCAGGATATGGCGGTGATTGGTTACGATGATATCGAATTGGCTCAGTATATGACGCCGCCGCTGACCACGATTCATCAGCCGAAAGATGAGCTGGGCGAGCTGGCGATCGATGTATTGATTCATCGGATGGCGCAGCCCGCACTTTCGCAGCAGCGGTTGCAGCTTACTCCTGTTCTGATGGAACGCGGTTCTGTTTCGCAGGGTGGCGATCTTTAATCAGATTACGACCGTCTTTCGGCTTCAGCAGCATAAACACCAGCGCCGAGACTACCGTTAGTGCGCCCATCGTAATAAAGGTGTAGTGGAACTGCTCCACCGTGTTCGTCCCTTCCATACCTTCATAGACGCGCAGCACCGCTGCGCTCACCGCGACCCCAAGACTTATCGACAGCTGTTGCGTTACGGCCAGCACGCTGTTGCCGCCGCTGGCGTTTTCGTCCGTCAGATCCGCAAGGCTGATGGTGTTCATCGAGGTGAACTGGATCGACATCGCCATCCCTAAGATAAAGAGCGGGAGCAGCATCATCCACGCCGGGAAGGCGGCGGACTGAAGCGAGAACTGCGCAATCATCAGCCCGATAAACACCGTGACGCCCACCAGTGTTTTACGATAGCCCAGTCTGCGCAGGATCTGCGTCACCATCGATTTCGCCAGGATAGACCCGACGGCGGTCGGTGCCATCATGCACCCGGCAATCAGTGCCGGATAGCCAAACCCAACCTGCAGCATCAACGGCATCAGAAACGGCACGCAGCCGGTGCCCAGGCGCGAAGCGATATTTCCGGCAATGCCCACCGAGAAGGTTCGGGTTTTGAACAGCAGCAATGAAATGAGGGGCGTCGGGTGTCGGCGCGCGTGACGTATATAAAGAAGGAAAAGCAAGATACCGCTCAGGATGATGGAAAGCGCGATCCAGGTGGCCACGATTTTTTCGCCAAATAACTCCATGCCTGTAGAGAACAGCACCAGACTCAGGCCGAACAGGAAAAAACCGCCCATATCAAAGCTGCGCTTCGGCGTGGTGAAGTTCGGCATGTATTTGCGGGCGTAGCAAAGACCGGCCACGCCAATCGGAATGTTAATCAGGAATATCCAGTGCCAGCTCGCCCAGGTCACCAGTACGCCGCCGAGAACCGGGCCGAGGATTGGGCCAACCAGGCCGGGCATGGTGACGAAGTTCAGTACCGGAAGCAGTTCGCTGCGCGGGTAGGCGCGTAGTAACGCCAGGCGTGCGACCGGCATCATCATTGCTCCACCGATGCCCTGCAGGATGCGGAAGACAACCAGCTCGGATAAAGAGGTCGAAAGCGCACAGGCCAGCGAGCCGAGGGTAAAGAGCGTGACGGCGAGCATAAAGATCCGGCGCGTGCCGAATCGGTCCGCCAGCCAGCCGCTCACCGGGATCAGCATCGCGACGGTCAGCGTATAGCTGATGATGGCGGATTGCATCGCCAGTGGAGAACGGTTGAGACTTTCAGCAATGGCCGGGAGGGCCGTGTTAAGAATGGTGGCATCCAGCGCCTGCATAAAGAAAGCCATTGCCGCAATCCATGGCAATCCCGCCATGCTGCGTGCTTTTTTCTCAGTCATTGATTGTCCGGTTGTTGGTGTGGCGTCGCTAATAAAACCTGGCAGGCGAGTAAAGCGCGTTGGCCGTCGCTATCCTGAATGGCATCAACAATGGCCTGGTGCTGATCCAGCTTCACCACGTCATTCTGAGTAATAGAAGCAAAGTAAGTGTGGTACACCGAGTGGAACAGGGAGGCAAAGGAGGTCAGGAAGGGGTTTCCACTCATCGCGTAGATCTGCTCATGCCAGGCCATATCCACTTCAATCCAGCGCTGGCGGTTGAAATGCTGCTTCAGGAAGGTCATTTCGTCCATCAGCGTATTGAGCTGTGCTTTCTGTTCAGCACTGCCTTGCAGGGCGGCAAGTAAACAGGCCTGCGGTTCCAGGCTGCTGCGCATAATAAGGAAGTGCTCAACGACCTGATGGAAATTCTCTTCAGTCATCCACCAGGATAGTAGCTCCTGATCGAGGAAGTTCCAGTTGCTCTGGGGCATCACGCGTGTCCCGATACGTGGGCGCGGGAGCACCATGCCTTTCGCGGTTAACGTTTTCACCGCTTCGCGAACGGCAGTGCGGCTCACACCAAACTGCTCTCCCAGTTCCATTTCACCAGGTAGAATGCTTCCTGGCGTATATTTTCCAGCCAGAATGCGTTGAGCCAGTTTCTCTGCCAGCACATAAGAGAGGTTTTTTTGGGCTGCCAGCTGTTGCGCGCTTAAGGGCATCGCTCTTATTCCTTAATGGTTCATGCTATTAAGTATGCCATCTGGCGTGTGATTGTGGCTGCAATAACAGCAAATAGAACAATTTATGGCTTGTTATAAGGCGTTTTGGTGAAAAAAAACGCGGTTAGAAAATTTTATTAAGATTCCTCTTGTCACCTCAGAATAACTCCCTATAATGCGCCTCCACTGACACGGAACAACGGCACACAAGCCGCCGGGACAGAAGGGGTTCAGCGATGAACGCCGACAGAGAAAAGCGAAATTAAACGCTTGACTCTGAATGAGGAAAACGTATTATACGGGACCTCGCAACGGTGAGCGAAAGCCGCGTTGCACTGCTCTTTAACAATTTATCAGACAATCTGTGTGGGCACTCAAAGTGACATG